>LNFM01000119.1_pt1 | contig 189784 bp, 187 predicted proteins | sample 596031 | NCBI WGS metagenome assembly LNFM01 (sample SAMN04254537, study PRJNA301005) | activated carbon metagenome | isolation source: dual media filters at the Ann Arbor, Michigan drinking water treatment plant | place: USA: Ann Arbor
CGGCGATTCATCTGCATTCCCACGTTCTGTCAGTCCACTCGACGGCCCCTCTCAGGGATCTCCCGCCATTCTTTCAGGATTTTCCCGATAGGGCCACTGGCGGTTTTCTGAGACCAAGCGGTTTGTGATTGCTCTGACCTCGATCGAACCTATTGACGGTCTACGACTCCCGATTTGGCGAGGCAGTAGGACACGAGTCTCGTCAGCACTAGGTTTGTCCCTGTAGCCTTTCTCCCGTGGGCGCCCCTGAGAAATGTTCTCGCCGTGTCCGGCTCGCTTGCGGTATGATGCGGCTCCGCTGACTGAGGGGCGCCGCGTGTTAAAACAGCGCATTGAAGCTGTCACGATAGCCAACCAGAAATTCTACGAGGCTTTTGAGAGTCTCGACATCGCCAGGATGGACGAGCTCTGGGCCCATCAAGAATACGTTACCTGTATTCACCCAGGCTGGACGATTCGTTCTGGCTGGCCTGCCGTCCGCGATTCCTGGGTGCTGATCTTCAACAACACTTTCTCGATGAAGTTCGAACTCACCGACGTGATGGTTCAGGTGGCCGGCGATATGGCTTGGGTCATCTGCGTGGAAAATCTCATCACTCAACAATCCGACGAACCGCAGCAAGCCAAGGTCCTCGCAACGAACCTGTTCGAACTTATCGGCGATGAGTGGCTGATGATCCATCACCACGGGTCGCCGGTGATGGGATAGGGGGGAGGTGTGGGCGGCCTGGTAGTCTCCTGTGCTCGCCCAACGCGCGGCCTCAGAAGGCCCTCGTTGGATGCGCGCAGTTAGGAGACCAACAAGGCCGCCCGCGTCGACAAGGGGATGGAGAAATGGACTGGTGATGCTCGAGATTGAGGTCAATAAAAAACGGAGCGGATATGAGAGGCCTAATTCTGACAGTCTTGCTATTTGTGAATCTTCCGATTACATCCGCCGTTGGCACAGAAAACTCTGCCGCAATTATGCGATGTGTTGGAGCTCTCAATGCCTTCGAAGCTTCTATCAAGAAAGGACAGTCGCCAGTTAAGTCTGACTGGGTTCGGAGTGCTCTCGGACAAGTTGCTTGGGGTTTAAATCAATCAGAGCTTGCAGATACGGATATGAGAAACCACTCCGGTAGTATGAGGGACATCTCATACTGCGAATCGGTTGGAGTTTCGCCAAAACAGATAAACCTATTTCTATTAGCCTACCATGGGTATCTACCCGCTGATACGTTTGAGAGTCTCTCGGCGTGTTTTGCAGTTTTCCTAATAGAAACTCCGGATATTGATCAGAAATTGGGAGTGCAAAGGTCACAAGCTTTCGGCTTTCATGTTGGCAAGCAATTTGGTGAGGTGGCTACGCTGCTGAATTATTTGCTGAAGTCTAAGAAGTTGGTGTACGAAGAAGTGCAAACTCGTGCGGCGAAGATCCAAGAAGGGATTGCGCAACTGACTGCGTCTGACAAGAAAGCTGTTGTGAGGCAATTGAAGGGGAAGTGCGGCTGGTACGGAATCTCACTAGAAGACGAATTGGAAACCATTCGTATCACTAGTCCGTAAGTTCGTAAGGGGAATGGTCGTAAGTATTGATTGGCCAGCGTTTCGAATCAGAGGTTATGGGTTTGTCGATGATGATAGTGGTCTTGGCTTTTTTGTTGGCAATTGAGGGCGGGGTGGTAACTCTAAATGAGCAGCCGGATTGTCGTTGCACTCCTCCCGAGGAGTTTCAGGGACGGTAGGTGGGGAATGATTGATCACGCAAAAGTGGAAGCGCAATTCAACAGGGCAAGGATTTCTGAAAAAGATTTCATTGAAGCGAGTGAGTTTCTTGCAGCGTACAGATCCCGTTACTCTGCACCTGTTCGACGGGCGATACTCGTTGCCGCCATTGTTGCATATTCAAGGCCTTTTACCGCAAATAACGGGAGAGTATCCAAGCGGACAACACCAACGCTTATTGGTAACCCAATGAAGATTCTTGCTGATCAGGACGACTACATGCTGCATGCAAGAATCCTGGAGGTGAGAAATCAGGCTATTGCTCACTCAGATGAGGGCCGAAACCCGGTACGAAAAGTGATGGGGCAAAGAACAGGATTTGTAATGTCGGCTCGGCTATTTGATGTGCTTTCGGAGAACATAAACGTTCGCAGTTTTCGCGCAATAGTGAAGAGGATGATCGGTCATTGCAGGACCACTCTCTCCCTGCTTAACAGTAGACTGTCGGTTTGAATAGGCCAGGCGGGGAGGTGTTGGAACTCGATTGCTCACGTCCGCTGCCGAGACCGCTTGTACGACTGGTGCCGTTCGCTTGAAATTGGCGACCGCAATTGCCAATGTTTCAACACAAAGGCTCTATGAATCATTGTGGTGGCAGCGGGATGAATTCTATCAGTATGGCTTGTCGCTGTAGCAGAGTAAGGGGAGTTAAAGCTTCGGCGTAGCAGCGGGCACGTCATCTGTCCGGATAGTTTTCACCCATTCGGCGGCAATGGTGTTGCGTTCTTCCATCGACATGCCGGCGTAGGTGTGGAACATCTGAGTGCCACGGCGACGGCGCCAGGTCAGAAAACTGAGGAAATGGTCTTTGCAGACGGAACGCGTACCGGCCGGAGCATAGGGTCTCTCCAGGCAATTGGGCACGCAGCAAGTGGTATCCAACATCGTGATCTCCTACGAATGTGTTTAGTATGCCGGTCGGCTATGACGATTATCAAGCCTGCAGTCTCGCTCCGCTGCTTGACCTCAAAGAGCGGCATAGGGTAGGACTGCCCGATGCACGCGTCTTTTCTATCGGCCGGTATTCTACTCCTGGTCTCCTCTCTCGTCGGCTGTTCTGCTTTTTCTGGTGAGCATGTTCGATCCAGCAGCTCGTCTGAGAAAACGTGCTTCGTGGGCTCAGATTTCTTGGCCCAAGGTGTTGCGGTTGGCGATGTCAGTTCGCAGAGTGCGTTGCTCTGGCTGCGGACCGATGGTCCGGCTTCAGTTCAGATTGAGTGGGCTACGGTCTCGGGATGGGAGCGGGCCTCGAAGCTTGCGACAGTCCTGGCCCCGGTGTCGAGCACAGCGTCCATCACAACGACTGCGGAGACGGATTATACCCTGACTATTCCACTCGAAGGTCTGAGCCCTGCCACGCGCTATCGGTATCATGTCCTGGTCGGTTCTGCCGACCAAACCACAAGGCAGGTCCCTGCAAGTCTTGTGGCCAGGGGCGAGTTCAGCACCCTACCGGATGAGAAGACCTCCGCAGCAGTGACATTTGCCTGGAGCGGGGACCTCGGTGGTCAAGGACGATGCCGCCAGGGAGTGAGTGGCTATCCCATCTTCGATGTGATCCAGCGACACAATCCCGACTTCTTCTTATTTCTCGGCGATACGATTTATGGCGATCATGTGTGTTCTTCGCCACCGAACGAACCGGGTGCCGATTTCAAAGCCGCCACGCTGCAGATGTATCGGCTACGCCACCGCTATCAGCGTGGGGCTGAGGCGCTCCAGCGATTCTTGCGGACGGTGCCGGTCTATGTGATATGGGACGACCATGAGGTCAAGAACAATTTTGCCGGGCCGTTTGAGGAACAGATGCCCGCCGGTCGTCAGGCGTTGAGCGAGTATTGGCCGATCGCTTCTCCAGTAGACGATCCACATCGACTCTATCGACGTGTACGGTATGGTGCCGACCTTGACCTCTTTATTTTAGATACCAGGCAATATCGGAGTCGCAATGCTGTTCCAGATGGTCCTGCCAAGACTATGCTTGGAGCGACACAATTGGCCTGGTTGCTCGATGGGCTGCGCACTTCTACTGCGACATGGAAAGTGATCGTGACCTCCGTTCCGCTCTCGATTCCCAAGGGTGGCGACGCCACTGTGCCCGGCAACGATGGCTGGGCGGGAGGGCCGGACGGTACGGGGTTTGAATATGAGCGACAAGTAATCGTGGATGTCATTCTCCATGACACGATCAAGAACGTCGTGTTCATCGGGGGCGATGTGCATTGGGTGCAGGCCAATGCCTATGATTCTAATCAGGATGGGGTCATCGATTTTCACGAGTACATCGCCGGACCGCTCTCCGCTCCTCCAGGAAGATTCGCACCAACTCGTCAAGAACTGCATCCGACGCAACTGTTCTACGAGGTTGGGTATCACAACTTTGGTCTTGTCCGGGTCACCAAGGATTCGTTCGACGTGACGGTCGTGGACGAGGCGGGCCATAAGCGAGTTGCTCACGTCGTGCAGGCTAGGCCGTAAGCGCCCTCACCGTGCAAGCCGCTTGCAATTGCTGCAGATGGCCGGTTACCGTACGGATTCCCAGGCTATTAGTCAGATCCACTATCAACGATAGAGAGGGAGCACACGTATGTCAGGATTGATGTCCGCCGATGATATTTTTTCGAAAGCGGAAGCGGCGGCCGTAGCTGCGACCGGGCCAGATGAAAAGGCCCTGCAAATCGATTATGACGCGCTGAAGGAGAAATTTCGCAGGGCGTTGGGTGACCGAAAGGTTGCGCTCTGCCACGTGAATAGATTTTTACCGGAAGGGTACGAAGATCAAGGTCGGTTCAATCTGGTACTACTGACGGCGGGGAATGTTGTGTTTGACATCGTCATCGGCGATTCCTATTTCCGGTACGACGTCGTGTCGGTTGGCCAGCTGGACAAGGTGCAGTTGATCGACGCGATGTGGGACAACAAGGAAAAACGCCGTGAAGAGCCCTTCTTAAGCCTGCGCTTGATGCACGGTGAGGAAGTCCATCTACTGTTGGCCTTGGACGATGAAGAACGGGCCAGTCTCTTGAGTTTTGCCGCAGCAGTTACTGCAACGCGGAATCCGGAGCGGTAACCTGTTCCTAAATACATGGCATGAGGGTGCAATCAGAGTCGTGCCTTCATGCCATCGTTTTCTACACCATTAATCCAGCTCTTCCACTTTTTCACAGAAACTCAGGCCTTATTGGGAAGTCTCTCGCCCGATGAGCCATGAGTTTTGGCTCAGCTGCGTTGTGAAAACCTCAGCATATGACACGATTCCTAAGATCAGAGGGAACCAGCCTGACCGCTCCATATGCGTTCTCAGCACACCTGGAATATCCTGCTGGACGGGGAGCCGACACTTGTGACCTCCTCTAGCGCCATACACGCCTTCTCAGAAATCTGCTCGTAAATCATTTAATTTTAGGCAAGGGGTCTATCTGCAAAGGCGTGGAAATCCATAGCCTGAAGCATTCTGACCCTACTTTTCTCCGGTCTCCTCCCTCGAAAGCCTAGTTATCGGGGCTGCCCCATCATGCTACATCCTCACAACATCCATTGATGCCTATCTCAAACAGTTTGAGTCATCGCTCATGGAGGAGGGAATGCCTATGTCTGACACCCACCACGTACTCTCGCTTCAAAGCACGGTAACTGACCTCGTCGATCCTGGAATGCTGCAGCAAATTGTTTTCCACCAAAACCGCGATGTGCAAGGCACGAATATGGATGGAGAGACGGTACTATTGGATCTGAGCACCGGTCGGTACTACACATTGAACCGGGTAGGGAGTGTCATCTGGGAACATTGTACCGGCCATCACACAATCAGCGACATTCGTGCGGTCCTGTGCGACCGTTTCGATGTCGCTCCTGAGCGGGCCCTTGACGATCTCGTCAGCCTGGTCAACCAGCTGGTCCAGGAAGGGCTACTTCAACAAGAAAGGAGGTGAAGCAACATGAAGAAAGAGTCATATGTGCAGCCAGTTCTGGCGAAGCACGAGCTCCTACGGGATATCACCGCAGGTCGTTCAGGCTATGGTGGACCGCAGGGCAATAACGGTTGGGGTAACGGCGGTGGGGATGGCGTGCCGGGAAATTCAGGATTCTCGGACCGCGGCCGTTAACCGAATTGGTAGTACTGGCTGGCCAATCCTACGGCCAGCCAGTTTTAACCCAGTCGGGTAAGTGGGCAAGAACTATCGACTTGAGGGCAAGTATGACGATGCAAGTGATTGACCAGCCTATGACCGAGGCGCTCTTTTCCCTGTACGGTACGTCGGTACGGTACGTCACAACGTCTCCTTTCCTGGCGGCACCAGTGAATGAACTGCTGAGGCATTTTCGACGAGACTCGCTTGATGAATCGACACCACTTGCCTTGTGCTTTCATGGTGTCCAGACGCGAGCCGATATCCCATGGACTCTGTCACTATCGGCGCGTCGGCTTGCTTCCGGAACAGGAGCGGCGGTCGGTGATCGACGGGAGACTAATTTGCCGTATCAGGTGTTTGAGGACGGGGGGCGTTTGATTGCAGATTTTTGCGATGTCGGCATCTTGGTGATAAACAGCGCACAAGGCAGAGCAGATGGCTATCTGATCCAGCCTTGGACGATGCATGAAAGTCTGATCGAATATTTTTTTCATCTAGCCTTGATCGAACTCATGCGACGCCGGGGGCTATATACGATTCATGCCACTGCATTGGAAAAGAATGGCCGTGGGATTCTCATTCCAGGGAACAGTGGTCGCGGTAAAACGACTTCATTTATCTCACTACTTCGCTCCGGCTATCGGTATCTCTCGGATGATCATCCATTACTGCGAGATGCCGGGACCCATGTGGATCTGCTTCCTTTTCCCATCAAGATCAACGTAACCGAAGATACGGTGGCATTTTTCCCGGAACTCCGAGAGGCGCCGGATCATCTGCTTCACCCCGGTTTCCCTAAGCGAGCGTTTTATGCAGAGAAACTCTATCCAGCCTCGATAGGTGACTGTTGTCGCCCTGCTCTTGTATTGTTCCCGCATGTCATCGACGCTCCCCATAGCCGTCTCGAACCCCTTTCCAAACCCAGGGCTTTAGAACTGCTTCTCCCGCAGGCGTTATTGGTCTATGATGCCGATGTCGCCAGGCGAGAATTTCAGGTATTGGCGAAACTCCTTCAGCAGGTGGATTGCTACCGCTTACACTTTGGCCGCGACATCCTCGATCTCCCAAGGCTCATTACCCCGCTTCTTGGGGAGGTCACGTGATGCCGGCACGATCTATTACGAAACAGCTCCCCTTGCTGCCGGAAGCAGAACTGCTCGTCTGGTGTGCACGTACAGTCGTGTCTGATGAGCTCAAGAGATCCATTCGGCGCCGCGTGCAAGAGTCGCTGGACTGGTCCATCGTTTTGGGTATGGCCAGGTATCATGGCGTATGCCCGTTATTCTATAGGAACCTGGCCGCACTGTGTTCTGACCTCGTGCCTGCCAAACCACTCACGCAACTACGCCAAAAGGTTCAAGCCGATGCCTTGCTTAATCGTTCATTGGCTCAGGAGCTCGTTATCCTTTGTGATGTGTTGATTTCGAGTGGAGTTTCCGTCATTCCGATCAAGGGGGCCACTCTAGCAGCCTTGGCTTATGGCGATTTGGCTCTTCGCGAGTTCACTGATTTGGACCTGCTTATCCCTGAAGGATCTATTGCGGAAGCACAGAGGGTGATTCTCTCACTAGGCTATGAGAGGAAAGCCAATGGTGTTGAGGGGCATCAACTTGAAGATAAAGAGGGGCCGCATCATGTACTGATTAAGAAACGTCCGATTTCTCGGGTCGACCTTCAATGGGTCATGGCGCATCAGCACTTCACCTTCCGATTGGATCGCCCCGAGTTCTGGCGGTCTCAGATTCCGGTGACGTTGGAGGGGAAAACGGTTCCAGGGTTAGCACCAGAAATTCTGTTGATCGTTCTCTGTGTTCATGGATCGAAGCATGCGTGGGAACAACTGAAATGGGTATGTGATGTGGCAGAGTTGCTGCGAGCACATCCAGCGTTAGACTGGAATCAGATCTTTTTGCACGCATCGAGCTGGCAGTGTCGAGGTATGCTCTGTCTTGGATTGTCGCTCGCTCATCGACTACTGGATGCCCCTCTTCCTGAGATGGTATTGGCACGGCTTAAGTGTGATCCTGACACACAGGCACTTTCACTCAGGATGCCTGCTAGCTTATTGAAGGATTACCAAGAGGGAATCAACGAAGAACAGGCAGGAGCGCTGTATTTTTCTTTAAAAGACTCTTGGTGGGAGCGATGGCGGTTTGGACTGCAGCTCTGCCGGGCTCATAGTCGTGCTGCTACAGATCCTCCCTTGTGGTTTCGTTGGCGAACATCTCTCACGTGTCTTGCTCGTCTCATTGTTCCAGTTCATCGAGTAATAAAACGCCTCCTTTCACCTGCAATTCGTGGGACTCTCAATCGTTGGGTCCCAAGCGGGTAAGTACTGCAGCAAGACATAGGAAGAACTCACTTCCCCGTATTGAAAGTGCTGTGCGAACTATTGAAACAGCGTGAGTGATGTCTCGAATACTGAGCTATCGACAACATCATTGAGACAAAAAGGCAGAGTGTATCATGCTAGCCGTTATTGGAAAATATTGGATGGTGCTCCGCGTGGGACTTGTGGTGCTCAGAGTTCGACTCTTGCTGCGTCTCGACAGTCTGCCGGCTCTGATCGAGCGATTGAACCCTCGATCGGTGACAAAACACTGTGATGATGGGAGGATCAAGACATTAGTTGGCTATGTAGATCGCTGGCTCAAGTTGTTTCCTTACAGTAAAAGGGGAAACTGTTTTCCACGGTCATTGGTGCTCTATAGGTTTGCTCGGCAACTAGGGTATCCGGTCGTGTTTCATTGTGGGGTACGAAAGGAAGCATGGGGTCTAGATGGTCATGCCTGGCTGACGTTAGGTTCCGAAGCATTTTATGAGCCAGGTCCCCATTGGCAACGCTTCACTGTGACGTTTTCGTATCCTTCTAATTCGGCAAGGGATGTGTGCCAAATCTCCGCCATTTGGTGTTGAAGACTCTGTGGCTCCACTACTTATGAAAGTCAGCAAGAAAAGCCTCGGTTCCTTTCTTACGACGGTCCGCTGGGCACTCTCGCTTGTATGGGAGAGCAGTCAAAGTCTAGCTGTCGCCAGTATTGTCGTGCGTGTCGTCCAGGGGCTCCTTCCGCTGGTGGTGCTCTATCTGACGAAGCTGTTGATCGATACCGTAACCGAAGCGCTCAAGACACCAGCCGACGACCCTTCGTTCACCCGCATACTCAGCATTCTTGGAGGCATAGCCGGTGTTGCGGCGGTCACCGCCATGTTGACCGCCTTAGGTGGTCTGATTTCCAGAATTCAGGCCCAAATCGTCACCGATCACATGTATGCGCTTCTTCAAGCCAAATCGGTTGAAGTCGACCTTGAGTATTATGAGAATGCGCAGTATCAGGACACGCTGCACCGCGCACAGCAAGAAGCTCCCTATCGCCCGACGGCCATTCTCAATGCCGTGCTTCAGTTAGGCCAAAATTCCATTTCATTAATCGCAATGGGCGCGGTCCTCTGGTGGCTGCATTGGGGTGTGATCCCGATCCTGATCCTAGCGGCAGTCCCGTATTTCATCGTCCGTCTGAAGCAATCCAACCGATTATTTGTGTGGGAACGTGATCGGACGCCGCTGGAACGGAAGGCGTGGTACGTCCATATGCTGCTCACACAAGCCGGTGCTGCGAAGGAAGTCCGGTTGTTCGACCTTGGTGCTCGACTCCGACAATGGTTTCTGGATGCGCGATCGGTGTTGTGTCGAGAGCGAATCGCGCTGGAGCGGCGTTGGGCACTCTCAAGGTCCGTCGCTCAGCTGATCGGCGTGGTGGGCATATTGGGGGTCTACAGTTTTGTGGCGATACGAACGCTTCAGGGGCAGTTCACGGTGGGAGACCTTGTCATTTGTTTTCAGGCGGTGCAGCGCGCTTCCGGGTTCTTGGAGAGTGTTGGGCAGAGCGTGGCGAACCTCTATGAAAACAATCTGTTCCTCACCACCTTGCACGAGTTTCTGGGGGTCCAGTCCCGTTTGCCGATATCTGTGAGACCCAAGACATTTCCCCGCCCGATGACTGAGGGAATTGTCTTCGACCATGTGTCGTTTCAATATCCACACGAAGAGCGTGTCGCGATTCGAGACTTCACCTTTTCGATCAGAGCAGGTGAGCATGTCGCCTTCGTCGGGGCTAACGGCGCTGGGAAGACGACACTGGTGAAACTCCTGTGTCGTCTTTACGATCCGTCCAATGGGCGCATCATGATTGACCAAACCGATCTTCGGGACTATCCCATTGCTGAGGTCCGCGGTGCTGTGAGCGGGATCTTTCAGGATTTTGTGAAGTTTCAGCTATCGGCAAAAGACAATATTGCCCTAGGTGTGAGAACCTCCGGCACCGACCCGTTTGCCATCGTTCAAGCGGCGAAACAGGCTGGCATCCATGAGACTATTGAACACTTGCCGAACGGGTATGAGTCGTTGCTTGGTAAGCTGTTTGATGGTGGGCATGAATTGAGCATTGGTGAGTGGCAGAAAGTGGCGCTTGCCAGGGCCATCCTGCGAAACTCACAAATTCTGATTCTCGATGAGCCCACCAGTGCGATGGATGCTAAGGCAGAAGCGGAATTATTCGAGCGGTTTCATGAGCTGGCGCATGGGCGCACGGCTATCCTCATCAGCCACCGGCTGTCTACGGTCAAAATGGCGGACCGCATCTTCGTGGTGGATCAGGGGCAAATTGTGGAACAAGGGACGCACGACGAATTGATGGCGCAGCAAGGCCTATACACTAACCTCTTTCTCACACAAGCCCAGCATTATCAATAGCGGCGATACGTATTCCGGTTCGCTTAGCCCGAATCATACCGTCACTCCGTCTCGCCAGACCTCTTCTTGTTATTGACGAGCAGATTGGGTGGCGGTCCGATCGGTTCAAAATTCTTGAGTAATGGGACATCGTCTTTGTGGACCCACATCATATCGTGATTATACGAGTCGCGAGGGCCCGAACTACCTGTGAACGTTTTGCCATCGGGCGTAAAGGTCCAGCACATATCTTCGCCGCTTGTATTGATGGTATCACCGAGGTTCAACGGCTCTTGCCATTCGCCTTTTGGGTTTTGGTAGGAAATCCACTCATCATGTCCGCCCCGCGAGCCCATGTCCGGACGCGTACTGGTGATAATGAGGCTTTTCCCATCCTTTGATAGGCCGGTCCAGTGCATATGGTCGCGGTAGGGTGAATTGATACGTGGTCCCAGGCTCTCCGGTTTCTGCCAGACACCATTCTTTTTCTCAACTTTCCAGATGTCGCTGTGCTGGGTGACTCCTGGCTGCTGATAGCTGAAGTAAATCAGGCTATCGGAGGCAATGATCGGGCAGTGTTCCTCGCCGGTCGGTGTATTGATGTGCGGGAGCTGCGGGACATCATTCCAATTCCTGGCCGGTTGCCAGACGCCGTTGATTTTCTGGGTCACATAGAGATCGCCGGTGGAGATATTGCCCGGCTCGTACCTTGTGAAATACATGACGTTGCCGTCATCCGAGAGGCTTGGTTCCAATTCCCACGCCGATGTGTTGATGTTCGGCCCCACAGTCGGATCGATGCCCGGGCCCAAATGAATCGGGGATTGCCATACACCGTTCACGTTGTGGGACATCCAGATATCGAAGTTGTAGGGGACTCCTGGTGAGGGGATGCTTCCTTGGCGACCGGAAACGAAGATGACGGTTTTCCCATCAGCACTGTAAGTCATCTCAATCTCTGATTCCGATGAGTTAATGGGTTCACCCATGCTCTTCGATAGTGAGGAGCTTGTATTCGCGTGTCCGCTGTGTGGCACCTCCATGCCTGACATTGCATAGGTTAGGCTGGGAACTACCAGAAGTGTGAACGCTGCCACAACGTGTTTGGGATAGGGTCGGTTTATCATGGTCACCTCCGAAGTTGTGTATTGAGTCCCAAACAACATCTGAATACTTGCGGGCGCTTTTCCCGTGGGTCTACTTCTCTCAATTTGTTTCAGCTAAGTAGGCGGCAATCTCCGCGTCATTGCCGATGGATTCAACGAATGCGTTGAGTTGGCTAAACTCTACGAAGTCAAGCAAGAGGTGTTCATCTCTCTGCGTCCCGTTTCTGTCAAGGTAGGCGTACTGGATTTCAAGTTGAAAATTGTTTGCAATCTTTTCAGGGGTTGAGTCGGCGTAAAAGTCGACGCCATACGTTTGTTGAAAGGAGCTGCAGACGACCAGAGGAAACTCCAGCAATGCCATTGTTCTGGTGGCTCGTTTCTTTGGTGCCGGTACAGAAGCTGGACGGCCGCGCATAGAAACCATTGCGTCCAGCACTTGAGTGAGTGCCTTATAGTATGGATCATTCTCGGTGCTTCGGTCGGTTTTCGTTGTGAATAGCTTTGCGACGCGGTTGCTTCGGGCTAAGTAGTGGTGCTTCTTTGTGTATGTATTGTCCGGGCGGAATGGTTTCTGTGAGCAAATCAGCTTCTCTGCTGCTTCCATGTCCTTGTCCGTGAACCAAAAAACCGAATAGGAATTGGAAGGAACAAACTTACATTCGATGAAGAGGCGGACAGCCACATCACCGATAGGGCGGTTGAACGTGTCCAGAACGGGCCACAGCTTTTCGGCTACCAAGTCAATCTCACGGGGTTTATTCTGGGTTTGATCAAGGTAGTATGGACTTACAGAAACATGCCAGCCATCGGATTGCATCCAGCGTGCAACTTTCGCATGGAAGTTGTTCCCACTTTCTGAAACTAGTTGGTGACCTCTTCTGGAACAGCCATTGTGCTTCCTGAACAATATAAGTGTTGAATAGAGTAATCAGCTGACTCTCACTGATCGGTCTCAATAGTGGGAGATCCTATAAGTTTGCTAAGTGGCTAGCAAGACAGCGTATGGGTTCCAGGAAGGGCCTACGCTTTCGAATCGATCTGCAGGTAACTGTCAAGGGTAGCGAGGCCGTCCAACCTATATGTTGGGCGTCATTTCTGTGGTTTGTTCGGTTGCAGGCCCACAACTAGTGCGGCTTGCATGTCCTGAGGCAGGGACCTCACGCCCTTGATGATCCCAGGCCCGCCATTTTGCCAGTGAACGGTGAAGGTTCGGCTTGGAGCCTTTACGGGTGGAATATGCTCGGCAACTTGGAGCACGACTTCTGTCCCACCATCTATGAGAGTAAGAGAGGAGAGCAACTTAACCACCGGTCCAAGCTCCCGAAGCGTGATGACGATTACCTTGTTGAACAGTCCATTTGTTGAAGTGACTTCGGCGGCGACTACGGTAGGAGTCATACTTGGCAAGCGGCGCAGCTCAGCGCTTTTGAAGCAGTCAGAAGTTTGCAGAAACTCTTTTAGTCCAGTCTCGGCGGCAGCCTCCCGCTTCGGGATGTCCTTCTGATCCGGGAGCCAATGGGGAGCCCAGAGAACCAGTGCAGACATTGTACTGTCACAGACTGGAGTCTGGGGTGATGGTGTGACGCTCACCGTGGTCGTCGCACAACCGCTGAGGACGGCACATGCCGCCGCCACTGTCGAAAAATTGGTCAAGGTGAACGGGCAACGCATTTCCAATTCTAACCGTTTAGCATGAAATGTCTGAGCGCTGCGGGGAAACAGATGGGGGAGCGGTCTCGGTCAGATTATGTCTTATTCAGGACCCTCCCGAAACTTCCTACGGAGGTCGGCAAATGACTTCGTCAGAGAGCTATTGGAGGAAGTTCTCGCGGTATGCTGCAAGGACTTTTCAGTGGCACAAAACCGGTTTACGTCGATCCAGGCTTCGCAACCAATCGAGTTCAGTTCCGACGCGATCGAAGTGGTGAGTCCAGGCTGTGTAGAGTTCTGTGAGATGAAATTCATCTTGTGAACCATTTAGAACCAGTCCCCACCTTACAACGTCGATTCACTGACAGCCTATTCCTCTCTAGTAGGTCTGTAGCTTTCTGAGCATCTCTCAGCCTTACCCGAATCGATCTGGTTCCGTGAATCATGATCCGATTCGTTCCCATTCTCAGCTACAGCAAGGAGAATGCCACGTGAACAATTGGACAGGCTAGGTAGAGTTCTTCATTCATCGCGTTGATTTTGAAGGGTAACAGTTCCTCAGACGGACCTTATCAAGCTCAAGGTCCTGTATCCAGAAGGATTCATAGATGTATCCCAACGTGAGTGTGGAGGGACAGAGGGAGGATCGGCTATAGGATGAACAGGGGTCGTGCCGCCCTAGAATTCCCCTGCGTTCACTTCCCTGACTCGTTCGGCTGGGATGCTGAGTGCGGCCAAGAGGTAGTCCTTGAATTGGTCAATGTATGGCTGAACAGCAATGGCTCGTTGCATACAGAGGAGCCAGGCATCGCGTTCTGCATAGCCTATTGGGAATCGTTTGTGAGCGCCAGGAATGCTGATAGGCCCATAGTGCTGCTGAAACAACCTCGGACCGCCAAGCCAACCACTGAGGAAGTAGGTGAGTTTTTTGCGTGATTCGGTCAGATCCGCTGGGTGCATGTTTCTGATGATTTTGGCTTCAGGCAAGCTATCCATGTTGACGTAAAATTCGTCCACCAAGCGAGTGATTCCCACAAGTTCCCCAGCTGCCTGATACGGAGTGGTTAGTGTGCGGTCGTCCTGTTCATCAACGGACATAGGTCTTCAGGGGGGATGTTGTTACTGCTTGGTGTAGAAGGGCAGGGTCTGAACGGTAGCCGGATGTCTGCCACCTTCGAATTCCACGGTCAGTTCCGTCCCCGGTTTACTGAAGTCCCGCAGAGGAAATCCGAACGCAATGGTCTTGTTGAGCTGGGGGGAACGGACAGCACTGCTGATCCAGCCCACTTCACGGTCGCCGCTATACAGTTTAGCTCCATGAGATGGAACAACTGAATCTTGAAGGACCAGCCCAACCAGCCTGCGGCGCACATTGCCGTACGTATCCATGCGTGCCACGACTTCTTGTCCTGGATAGCACCCTTTGCTCAGGCTGAAAGCCTTTCCCTCAAGATTGGCTTCGGGCGGGACGATCTCTTCGTTCAAATCCAGCCCGGCTTTCGGGATGCCGGCTTCGATCCGCAAGGCCTCGCGCGCGTGGCTCCCAATCGCCCTGATGCCGAACTTGTCTCCGGCTTGCATGATACTGGTCCACGCGGTCAGGAGACTATCCGCAGGAAGCAATACCTCGATATCCAATTCTCCCGTTTCTTCGGTGCATAACACCAGAGCCTGATGTCCACCGATCTGTGCCGTGACAAACTCAACCGGCTTCAAGTCCATGACGTCCACGCCGAACGCGGATTGCACCACATGTGTGGCCTTTGGTCCGCTGATCAACAGCAGCCCCCAACTCTCGGCACAGTTTTCCATCTTGGCCATGGTCCCGTAGAGCAAAAATTTGCGTAGGCCTTGGAATGTGGTGTCCCCGATCTCGCCGACGTCTTCCAGCATGACGGCTTCTGTCTGCATGTACAGGCGGAAGTACGTGAGCATCTTGCCTTTGTGGGTCAACAAGCTGGAATAACGGCCTTGCCCTGGGTGGAGGGGAAGGATGTCGTTGCTGATGATGCTTTGCAGCCACTTGACACGATCCTCGCCTGTCACCCTGAGTTTGCCACGATGTGAGAGATCGGCGATCCCCACTGCCTCGCGGACGGCACGATATTCGGCAGCGACATCGCCATAGTGGGTCGGTATTTCCCAACCGGTGACTTCCTCAAACGTGGCTCCGAGTTGGGCATGTTGCGCGTAAAGACGAGATTGTTTCATATTCAATTCAGCAAAATAGTCTACAAGTCTTCAAGTCGAAAGTCATATGGAGGTGACGACTTTCCGGCGTTACGACTTGACGACATGACCGGCCATCAACTCTTCAACTAACGCCCTCGTTCGGGCTGAAAACTCATTGCGGGAGACGATCTTCGTCACGCCGAGCGCTTTCGCACGGTTCCACGTATCGACTTCTTCATGATTGGCAAAGGCCAGCGTCGGAATGCCCTTTAACTGTGGATCGGCTTTCAGCTTTTCCAACGCCTGAAAGGCGTTAAGGGTCAGGTCGTTCATGTCGAAGATAATCACGCCTGGGTTCGCCGACAGGGCTCTGTCGACGATATCCTGTTGTGTACGTGCTTTTTCAAGCTGGTAGTCCGGTTGGCGTAATGCGTCACGGACTTTGGTGTAGAAGAACAGATCGGTGATGGCGACAAGAATCGTCGTCTTGTCTATTTGGTCTGTCTTGTCTGTCAGGTGCCCTGGTGTGTTCATGTGTGCGCCTCGACTTTGGATTTCATAGTACCTTCCGAAAGACCGACGGCTAGACTGACGTGATAGACAAGATCGACTAGATAGACCATTTCAATTTAAGGAGCTCACGAGCCGTCCGAGCGCTTTTCGGGCCAGCGAGTAGTTTGGATCCAGGGCGAGCGCTTTCTTATACGAGTCGATGGCCTCCGTCCAGTTCCCTTTTCGCTCATACACGCGGCCGAGATTAAGGTGCGGATAGGCCGGATTCTCGTAACGCCTGGCCTGTATTGCCTTCTGAAACCAGGGAATGGCCTCGTCGAATTCACCCTTCTCGATCAGGTAGGCGCCAATATCATTATAGGGGTTGCCAAAGTCCGGGTCCTGCGCGATGGCCTTGTGACATTCCTCAATTGCCTCGTCAATCTGCCCCATCCAGCTGTAGGTCCATCCCAAAAACGTATGGGCCTCGGCCGTGGGATGGGTAGCCAGCGACTTTTTGTACAGGTTGATGGCCTCTTCCAGTTCACGCTTCATCTGTTGCTCATAGGCCTGCTGAAAGAGATCCCACGCTTGGCGCTTATCTTCCTCGCGCCCTTCGCCTTGGATCAAAAAATCTTGAATATCCATAGTCAGACTGTTGAAAAAGTTCCCCTACGTCGCTCTCGGTCGTACAAACTCCTCAGCGTACTAAGAAGTACGCCGCTGGGTTCGCACTCCTTGCGGCCTTTGTAGGATGATCTTTTTGATCAGCCTACAGGCTACCAACATATCGCTCTGTCTCATGACTCCTGTTTCAATTTCTTCGCAATCAATTCCGCGCCATATCGTCCGGACAACAGCATTGAGCCGAAGGCGGGGCCCATTCTTGGGGTGCCATACACGGCGGCGACAGCCAGTCCGATAACAAAGCAATTGGGATACACCTCTCCCGTACGATCCATTACTTCCTCTTCAGATCGGGCGACCCACATAGCGCCGTTTCCCGGTACCTTATTATACAGGTTCCGTTTGTGAAGGAGTTCGACCAGCACGGCATCATGGCCGGTGGCGTCCACCACAATCTTGCTCTCGAGGGCAATGGGATCGACGTGGATCATATCATGCCCCGCCATCTCGACGGTGGTGCTGTTGACGACGACGCCTTCCAGTGCACTATCGTTGCGTAGGATCAAGTCCACGACACGTGTCAGGTTCATGATCTTTGCGCCGGCTTTGTACGCGGCCGCGATCAGTGCACCGGTGGCATGTGGGGGATCGACCATGTACATGCCTTCGCATTCTTTGATTTTCTTGCACGGGACACCGACTTCTTCGAGGATCTCATTCGCCGGCTCGCAGATCGTCGCCTTGTTCATGAGATACCCGCCGGACCAGAATCCCCCTCCGAGAGCCAGGCTTTGCTCGATGAGGAGCGTGCGAAATCCCATCGCGGCCAAGTCGTGCGCGCAAATAAGCCCTGATGGTCCCGCGCCAACGATGATGACGTCGCTTTCGATCAATTGATCGAACTCTTTATAGTATTCCCGGGCAATCTGCCGGGTGATGTCTCGTTCCCGTAATGGAGCTGGTGTTGGCTTTCCCATGCTGATCTCTCCCTCGCCGGCTGCTGAAAATGGCCTCTGGCTTCGTTCTTGGCTCGCCCAAATCCTCAACGTACCCCGGAGGGTACGCCTCCGGTTTGGTCTCTCCTGCGGCCTTGCCGGAGGACCATTTTGAGCAGCCTTATCTATAAATCTCAGAGCCGGACTTTTTAAACTCTTCCGATTTTTCTTTCATGCCGATCTGAATCGCCTGTTGTTCATCGACTTGTAGCTGCGCGGCGTACTCTCGGACGTCTTGCGTGATTTTCATCGAGCAAAAGTGTGGACCGCACATCGAGCAGAAATGAGAGACCTTGGCAGCGTTGTCCGGGAGCGTTGCATCGTGGAACTGCTGGGCTGTTTCCGGATCAAGCGAAAGATTGAACTGGTCTTCCCATCGGAACTCGAATCGGGCCTTGGATAGTGCGTTGTCACGCGCTTGGGCGCCGGGATGCCCTTTGGCCAGGTCGGCTGCGTGCGCGGCAATTTTATAGGTGATGACGCCAGTCTTGACGTCCTCGCGAGTCGGGAGGCCCAAATGCTCTTTGGGTGTGACGTAGCACAGCATGGCGCAGCCGTACCAGCCGATCATGGCAGCGCCGATGCCGGATGTAATGTGATCGTAGCCGGGAGCAATGTCGGTCGTCAGTGGGCCAAGGGTATAAAATGGAGCCTCTTGGCACGCCTCGAGCTGCTTTTCCATGTTGGCCTGAATCATGTGCATGGGAACATGACCTGGACCTTCGATCATAACCTGCACATCGTGCCGCCAAGCCATCTTGGTCAGCTCGCCTAATGTTCCGAGTTCGGCAAATTGCGCGTCGTCGTTGGCATCTGCGATCGATCCTGGTCGGAGCCCATCGCCTAGGCTGAAGGCAACGTCGTAGACCTTCATGATCTCACAGATCTCTTCGAAGTGCGTGTAGGCGAAATTTTCCTGATGGTGTGCGAGGCACCACTTCGCGTGGATGGAGCCGCCACGCGACACAATTCCGGTCATGCGTTTTGCGGTCATCGGCACATAGGCCAGGCGCACACCAGCGTGAATCGTGAAGTAGTCCACGCCCTGTTCTGCCTGTTCGATCAGGGTGTCGCGGAAAATCTCCCATGTGAGATCTTCCGACTTGCCGTTCACTTTCTCGAGTGCTTGATAGATCGGCACTGTTCCGATCGGCACCGGGGAATTGCGGATGATCCATTCGCGTGTCTCGTGAATGTTTTTCCCGGTCGACAAATCCATCACGGTATCGGCGCCCCAGCGGGTTGACCAGATCATTTTCTCGACTTCCTCTTCGATGGAAGAGGCGACGGCGGAATTGCCGATGTTGGAATTGATCTTCACGAGGAAGTTCCGGCCGATGATCATCGGTTCGCTTTCCGGATGGTTGATGTTCGATGGAATGATCGCGCGGCCACGGGCCACCTCGTCTCGCACGAACTCGGGCGTGATCACCCGAGGAATGTTGGCACCCCAGGCAAACCCAGGATGCTGCTTCACGCCCCCACCATGGCCGTTCTGGGATGCAGCCTCGGATTCCGTGTGGCGCGATTGGTTCTCGCGGATGGCGATAAACTCCATTTCCGGTGTGATGATGCCATTGCGGGCGTAGTGGAGCTGTGTGACGTTCTTCCCGTGTTTCGCGCGCAAGGGCTTACGGATATGCTGAAAGCGAAGGTCGGCTAATTTCGGATCGGTCGCACGCAGACGGCCGTACGTCGAGCTCACATCAGGAAGTTCCTCAACATCTTGTCGGCTGAGTACCCAGGAGTGGCGTAACGGCGTCAGTCCGTTGCGGACATCGATTGTTACAGAGGGATCGGTGTAGGGGCCTGACGTGTCATAGACGATTACCGGGTGGTTGCCGGAGCTTGCTCCATTCATCCCTTTGGTGTGGGACAGACTAATTTCCCGCATCGGGACATGGACGGCTGGTTGTACGCCATGCACATAGATTTTCTGAGAGGCGGGAAAAGGCGTCGTCGTGAGTGGAGACGATGGGGTGACAATGCCATTCCCATGATCGGATCCGTTTGTATGGTTGTGGATACTCATAAGGAGATCCTTTCGTAATTGGCTGACATCATGGAGCGGGAAGCAGCCTGCCGTATGGTTACAACAAAAAAGCCGCTTCCCTTCTTAGATGGGAATACGGCTGATTCCTCACGCGATCCGTTGATGTCCGGCTTCCCTACGCTGGTATTATCCAGGTCAGGTTGTGAGGGTCGTCCGATCATTCGGACTCTCAGCCTTAAGGCTCCCCTAGCGATAGAGCGTTATCGTATTACTCCGAGACCTCGAAGTCAATCGGCTATTAGGCCCATTCCGTTTCCTCTCCTTTGGGCGAGTGACTAGGACTTTTCCTCAATGGGCGATTCGTTGATTGTGGAAGAAGCCTATCGTAGAATGAATTCTCTAATGTATGGAGGAATTATTGTGACGGTTACTGCGACGTTACCCAGGCCAATCACCGAGTACCAAGCGCAGTCGGTGGAGGAATTGTACCGGCGGACGGTCGCTGCGAAGCACACACTCGGTGAGCGGGTCATGATCCTGGGCCATAACTATCAACGGGACGAGGTGATTCAGCACGCCGACTTTCGCGGCGATTCCCTCTTATTGGCCAAGCTGGCTGCTGAACGGTCCGAGCGATCCCACATCGTCTTTTGCGGCGTGCATTTCATGGCCGAGACGGCGGACATTCTCAGTCGTTCTCAGCAAACAGTCATCTTGCCCGACATGGCGGCTGGCTGCTCCATGGCCGACATGGCCGCAATCGAGCAGGTCGATCAGTGTTGGGAAGCGTTGGGGCGCGTGATTCCGGTCGAGGAGACCGTGATGCCAGCAGTGTATGTGAATTCGGCGGCGGTGCTCAAAGCGTTTTGTGGCGAGCATGGGGGGATTACCTGCACCTCCTCCAACGCTAAGGCTGTGATTGAATGGTCCTGGGCCAGGCGAGAAAAGATTCTCTTTTTCCCAGATGAGCACTTGGGCCGCAACACGGCGAACAAAATGGGAATTCCCCACGAGCAGATGATTGTCTGGGACCCGTACCAGCCGAACGGCGGGAATACCAAAGACGCCATTAAGCGAGCCACGCTGATTCTATGGAAGGGGCACTGTAGCGTCCACCAGATGTTTCAGCCGGTGCATGTGGATCATTTCCGTAAGCAGTATCCGGACGGTAAGGTGATCGTCCATCCTGAGTGCCATGAAGATGTCGTGAATAAGGCGGATCTTATCGGATCGACCGAGTTCATCATCCGCACAGTCACCGCTGCACCAGCCGGCACGACATGGGCAGTTGGGACGGAACTGAATCTCGTTAATCGATTGAAGCACGAACTCACCGACAAGAAAGTGTTCTTCCTGTCATCGACGGTCTGCCAGTGCGCCACCATGTTCCGGATCGATGCGGCACACCTCTGTTGGGCGATGGAGAATCTGGCCGAAGGCCACGTTGTCAACCGCATTGTGGTACCAGACGACGACAAGCACTGGGCAAAGGTCGCCCTCGACCGTATGATGGCCATCAGTTAGCGAAATCGTGAAGAACGTTTCCATCTACGTTCTCGCTTCGCTTAAGCCATCAATGTAGTCAGATTGTACGCCTCGGGTTTTCGCTCGTTGTGGCCTTGCTGGAAGACGTTGTTGACGATTTCGCAAGATTGGGTAAGGACTAGTACCTCGCCAGTCATTCCTGTATATTCCCTCGATTCCGTTTGATCACCGCGTGAATACTCGGATCCCATTGTCTATGGATTACAAAGCAACGCTCAATCTTCCGAAAACCGACTTCCCCATGAAGGCCAATCTGCCGCAACGCGAGCCTGACATGTTGGCCTGGTGGGAGCAGCAGAAGCTCTATGACCAGATACAAGCGAAAGGGCAGGGACGGCCTCGGTATGTGCTGCATGATGGCCCTCCCTATGCCAATGGCCGTATTCATATCGGACACGCGCTGAACAAGGTTTTGAAAGACATCATTGTCAAGTCAAAGACGATGGCTGGTTTTCAGGCACCCTATGTGCCGGGGTGGGATTGCCATGGATTGCCCATCGAGCATCAAGTCATGAAGGAGTTGGGGGACAAGAAGAAAGACTTAGATGTTGTGGCAATCCGGAGACTCTGCCGCGACTACGCCGAGCGGTTTGTGAAGACGCAGCGAGAGGAATTCAAGCGGCTGGGGGTGTTGGGAGAATGGGATCAACCCTACCTGACGATGACGCCTGGGTATGAAGCCACGATCATTCGTGAATTTGGGAAATTTGTCGAGCGTGGGGGAGTCTATAAGGGTCTCAAGCCGGTCCTCTGGTGTACGCAGGATCAGACGGCGCTTGCGGAAGCGGAGGTCGAGTACGAGGACCATACGTCCCCGTCGATCTACGTCAAGTTTCCGATCGTCACATCGCCGACTGTTCTCAACCGCACTTTCCCTGGTGTCTCCTTTCCGGAAGGAGTGAAGTTGGCCTCCGTCGTCATCTGGACGACCACGCCCTGGACGCTCCCGGCCAACCAGGCAGTCTGCCTCCATCGCGATTTTGACTATGCCTTTGTTCAGGTCGGCGACGAGTTACTGATTGTGGCGGAAAAACTTTTGGAGAGCGTCGTGAAAGCCTGTGCGATCGAACGCTATCACGTGGTCGGTGTGAAAAAAGGCGGAGATGGATTCGAAGGTTTGGAGACGCAACGGCCCTTGTCCACCGGTCTGTCACCGATCTTGCTCGGGGACTTTGTGACGCTCGATCAAGGGACGGGTTGCGTTCACATTGCCCCGGGACACGGGATGGAAGACTATCTGCTCGTGCTCGATCACAACGCCAAAGCCTCAACAGGGGAGCGTCTTGAAATTGTGGCACCGGTGGACAACGGTGGACGGTTTACTTCGATCGTCACAGAGTTCGCCGGCCAGCAGGTCTTGAAGGCCAATCCGAAGATTGTCGAGTATCTCCAGGCGAACGGGCGCTTGCTCGGGCATGGCTCGCTCCGGCATTCGTATCCCCACTGTTGGCGGTGTAAAAATCCAGTGATCTTTCGCGCGACCGAGCAGTGGTTCGTGTCGATGGAGACCAACGAATTGCGGAAGGAAACCCTGGCGGAAATCGAGCGGGTTCGATGGATTCCAGCCTATGGCCGCGATCGAATCTTCGGCATGATCGACAACCGGCCGGACTGGTGTCTCTCGCGGCAACGTGTGTGGGGCGTGCCCATCCCAGGCTTTACCTGTGAAGGGTGTCGCCATGTGCTTGCTGACCCGGTCGTTATCGAACATCTTGCCGTGTTGATGGAATCCACGGGCGCCGATGTCTGGTTTGAACGGGCGGCTCTTGATCTGTTACCTACAGGAACAACCTGTCCGAAGTGTGGAGGAACTACATTTGAGAAGGAGCGTGACATTCTGGATGTGTGGTTTGAATCCGGGGTCAGTTTCGCGGCTGTTCTGAAACCACGGAAGTGGTGGCCGGCCGATTTGTATCTGGAGGGTTCCGATCAGCATCGAGGCTGGTTCCATAGCGCGCTGCTCGCCGGTGTGACCACGGATCATCGGGCACCCTATCAAGCGGTGTTAACCCATGGTTTTGTTGTCGATGGGCAGGGGAAGAAGATGTCCAAGTCGGCGGGGAATGTCGTTGCCCCACAGGACGTCATCAAGCAGTCGGGCGCTGAAATCCTCCGTCTGTGGGTGGCGGCTCAAGACTATCGGGAAGATCTACGTATCTCGCAGGAAATTCTAAATCATCTGATCGAAGCGTACCGGAAGGTTCGCAATACGTCTCGGTTCTTGCTGAGCAATCTGTACGATTTCGATCCGGCGACACACCGTGTGCCCTATGACCACCTGTCGGAATTGGACCGATGGGTGCTGTCGCGGCTTGGTGAACTCATCACGAAAGTACGCCGCGCCTACGAAGAGTTTGAGTTTCACGCCATCTTCCATGCCTTGAACAACTTCTGTTCGGTGGATCTCAGTGCGGTGTATCTCGACATTCTGAAAGATCGACTGTATACCTTCCGAGCCGATTCTCCACTGCGGCGAGGGTCCCAAACTGTTTTGTGTGAAATTACCGTGACCCTGGCGAAACTCATGGCGCCGATTCTGAGTTTTACTGCCGAGGAGATCTGGCGCATGCTGCCGGACGCTGCGCGCAAGGACGCGATGAGTGTGCATCTCACCTCGTTTCCTGAGGGTGAGCCTGTCTGGCGAGATGAAGAACTCACGGCTCGGTGGGAAACGCTACTGGCCTGTCGATCCCGTGTTCAGGGGGACTTGGAAATCCAACGCCGAGATAAGGTGATCGGGTCGTCACTTGAGGCGCATGTCCAGATCGAGGCAGGACCTGATGCCTATCGCTTTTTGACGGCGTATGGCGGAGATCTCAGTGCAATTTTCATCGTGTCGCGGGTGACCGTGAAACAGGCAGAGATGGAACCTATGGATATTCGGATAACGGTTGAGAGGTCGAATGCCGCTAAATGCGAACGTTGTTGGAACTATCGAGAAGCGGTCGGCAAAGATGCGACCCATCCGACGCTGTGTGATCGTTGTGTGGAGGCTATCCGTTGAGTCTTCGCAATCTCGCACTCGCTTCGGTGACCGGCGGCATTATTCTTCTCGATCAGCTGACTAAGCAGCAGATCATGCAAACGATGCGGTTGCATGAATCGATTCCAGTCATTCCCAACCTCTTCAGTCTGACCTATATCCGAAACCCCGGGGCGGCCTTCGGTCTCTTGGCCGGGAGCAGCAACGCATTCCGGATGGTGTTCTTCGGCCTGACCTCGATTTTTGCTCTTGGGTTGCTGGGTACGATCCTGTTACGGATGCCGGAGGAAGATTGGGTGGGCCGTATCAGTGTCGCGGGAATATTGGGCGGGGCGATCGGTAATCTGATCGATCGGCTTCGCTTTGGCGAAGTGATCGATTTCCTAGACGTCTACATCGAAACCTATCACTGGCCAGCCTTCAATGTCGCGGATTCTGCGATCACCATCGGCGTCATTTTTCTCATCATTCACTTTGCCTTCGAAAAACGCGCAGATCCTCCTACCGAGTCGGAGATATCTTCGGTACGGTAAGCCAATAGAGAGTTGTGAGTTCTGAGCTACGAGCGGTGATCGCTGACTCACAATATCAAATCAACACGCCACACCACGAACTGGGAATCAGGCCGGCATGCGAACGATAAATCCGCCCTTTTCCTTCACCTGCTTCTGCTGCTCCGCCGTGAACATGACCAGCGGTTCGCTGTGACAGAATTGGCACTCCCTCGTGGTGATCGTCGCAGTCGGTTCCCCGATGCTCACCAGGTACTCCTTGGCTAGTTTGAGGGCGGTGGCTTCATCCGTCGTCATGACATCGAAGTGAATGCGACCGCTCTTGCCGTTGATCCAAGTGTCGTAGACGTGAATTGTATCCGAAGACATGCACAACTCCTTTCAGCGGACGACCAACATGACCAAAATTCCGAGAATAATACGATAGTACGCAAAGACTCGCAAGGTATGCCGTTGGACATAGGTGAGAAAGGCGGTGATGACGGCCCAGGCCACCAGAAAGGAGACGAGCATACCGAGGCCGAGCGCCATATAGTCCTGATCGGTAAATGCCCCTCGTGCTTTCCATGTTTCGTAGACTGTCGCGGCGATGATGGTCGGGAGCGCGAGAAAAAATGAATATTCCGTGGCCACTTTCCGGTCGAGCCCGGCGAGGAGACCTCCGATGATCGTCGAGCCGGAGCGAGACATGCCTGGGATGAGGGAGGCGCATTGTGCCAGCCCAATCCAGAAGGCATGAACCGCCGACACTTGATCCAAACTTTTGGCATGGCTTGTCCGTTTCGTCGCTTCCACGATGAGGATGATAATGCCGCCCAGGATCGATGTTGAAGCCACAGTCAGAGGAGTGAACAAATGCGACTTGATCCACCCGTGAGCCAACAGGCCAAGTATGGCCGCGGGCAGAAAGGCAATCCCGAGTCCCAACAGGAACCATAAGTTGGGATGATTGCGCATGGAGGCCTTGACGTGGTCGGACCATGAGGTTGGAGGCTGGCTTGCTGAGGATGTCCGCAAGGCCTTCTGTTCCTGCCAGGCGCCAGACAGCAGCCGGCTGATTTTCTCCCGTTCAAAGACGATCACAGCCAGAATCGCGCCCAGCTGGATGGAGATTTCCGCGTTGGCAGCGACGTCACCAGTGAAGCCGAGGGCATGGCCTACCAAAATAAGATGTCCCGTGGACGAGACGGGGAGAAACTCTGTGAGTCCTTCGACGATCCCCAGTATCACTGCGAGCATTGGGCCCCATTCGTTCATGCGTCCCCCACGTCAGAATAGTAAATGAGAGGTTCCAACCATCACGGCCATCTCCGATAGAATGTGGGGGATGATCACAGAGCGACGACAATCCGTCAAGCGGCAGATGGTTGTCGTGTCAGACCCGAATTGATTCCTACAACGGCAAATATGTTGACAATGCCGGGATGTTGGCATACACACAAGGAAAGAAACCGCAAGAACCACGGTTTCAGCCGGGTAGGCGGAATGTTCCACATGATGCTCGGGCAAGCCGTTGGATTTGATGGAGGGAGGATCGCATGAGACGCGAGTGGACGGCGATGGTGTTGGTTGGGGCGGTGTTGGCCACGGGTTGCGTATCCAACAAGAAGTACCAAGACGCGTTGGCCGAGGCAGACAACGTCAAGATGGAACTGGAGAAGACTCGCCAACAGAGGGGCGCCATGGAACAACAGGTCCGAACCCTCAAGGAACTGAACGTGAAGTTCGGTAATGAGGCACAAGCGGCTCGTGATGAACTTCAGCGCATTGAGCACGGACGTGATGCGGAACGAGGCACGAGCGAGGGACGAACCAAGGAACTTGAGGATAAAGTCAAGGCATTATCAGCGCAGAATAAGAATGTGCGGCAGGAATATCAGGATGTGAAGCGTCATAATGACACGCTGAAATCATTGGTCGCGCGTTATCAAAAAGAGCTCAAGGATCGTTCCCATGCCGGGGCGGGAGCTCAAACAGCGACACTGACACCAAGCCAGGCTCCATCCGGAACCGCGACGGTTTCTCCCGTCGCTGCATCGGCGGCGATGAATATTAATAAGGTTTCAGCAAACGACTTGATTCTCTTTCTTGGACTGAAGCAGGACGAGGCCGATCGCATCGTGAGCAATCGTCCCTATCGCGTGAAAGGTGAATTGGTCGCAAAAAACGTGGTTCCAAAAGAAACCTTTGATCTGATCAAAGATAGGATCTCTGTCAGCCCGTAGAAGACACTAAACTCTGTGCAACGGAAACGGCCGTTCTCCATCGGGAGGACGGCCGTTTCCGTTTCCACAGAGAAGCTGTCACCAACCGTGTCCTCTCTCTCAGGGCTTGCCAAATGGGAATCCGGACCAAGAGTTCCGCACGGATAGGTCAGTGGATACTTCTCATGCAGAACCGCCATCGTGTCTTGCGTCAAGTCCTCAGCATGGTCCCTCGATACCGGTGATGTCGCGAAGGCGAGGATCCTTTAACGAAGGGCTGACAGTATCCGATCACGATTCATCGCGTGTGGTTCTAGGGTGTTGTGAAAGCGGCAGTAAGTCTCCGAGTGAGCGAAAACCAAGACGGAGCTCATTACAGACCTCAACTTGCCGATCGAAGCGGTTCTTCGTACGGATCATGTTCCACAACTTGTCAGGACGGACACGGCCCCAGGCGGCCAGGTGGAAGACGGATAGAGGATAATCGGTTCCAAAGAGGAGACGGGAATGAAGCTCTGGGTAATGTCTGAGATGCAACAGCATCTTCAACCGGTGAGGCTGGGTCAGGGCCGAAATATCGGCGTAGAAGTTGGGATAACGCTCGCATAAGTCTCGGAGAGTTGGAAAAAACTTCTCATACAGCATTAGGCCATAGCTACAGGCGTGAGCTGCGATGATGGTCACCCCTTCGTCTAGGGCCAGGCGGAGTCGATCGGGATCGCCGAGTGATTGATCCTTACCAATCAGACTGAATTCGTAGCCGACATGACTTAAGAAAGGCAGTTTTCGTTGCGCCAGTGCACGGTAGAACGGGATGTATTTCTGATCAGCTGGGTTGAAGTGCTGGGCGTTCGGTAAGACTTTGATCAAGACAGCTCCAGCATCGGCGCAACGATGGACTTCATCTATCGCGTCTTCGCGCTGCGGATTGATCGAAGGGCCGGCCAAAAAAACATCGGGATGGGCCTCCACGGTTTTGAAGACGTAGTCATTGCTGACGAGAAAGTCTGTATGCTGGCGATTGAGCAGGCCGGTCTGATCGTAGAACCCGTCCATGCCAAGCAGCACCGCCTGCGAGACATGTTGCGAGGCGCGTAACTCCGTGAGGAGGTGATCTAGATATTGCTGATTGGCCTCTCGTGGCTCTGTCGGTGAGAGATCATGCTTCCACAGCAGGAAGCGAAAGAGCGGACTTCGGAGGAGTTTCGGGGAGATGAAGCAACCATTGTCGCCATCTGGCAATGCCGCGAGATGGACGTGGCAATCGATGAGTGATTTGGTTGGCTTCATGGTCGGTCGCCATACGGAACGCTATCTTAGCCCTGAATCTCATCATGAGATGAAAGGCGTTCCACCGCAATGCGCTTCACGCCGCGCAGGTCGAGCTTTCCTGTTCCAAGAACCGGTAACGCGTCAACCTTGACGAACTGATTTTTTCCCGGGATGAACAGATTGGGCAGGCCGCTCGCCGAGACTCTTTCTAGGATGCGGGGAATGCGGGATTCTTCCAGGGTATGGAGGACTGCGAGACGCTCTCCCTTTTTCTCATCGGGTAACCCGGTCACGGCAAAGACCTGCGCGTCGGCTTCAGCAGCCTGCTGCAAGGCCTCCTCAACCTTGCCGTGGGGGACCATCTCGCCACCGATTTTTGAAAACCGAGATAGCCGGTCGGTGATGGTCAGGAATCCATCGTCATCCAGCGTGGCAATATCCCCTGTGATATACCACCCTTCGCGCATGACTTGTTTCGTAAGATCTTCGCGGCCAAGGTATCCGTTCATCACGTTCGGCCCTTTCACCAGCAACATGCCGGGTGTGCCTGAAGGCAGGGGGGTGTAACTGTCGGGATCGACAATCTGTACCGAGACCCCCGGAAGAGGTTGGCCCACAGTTCCACGTCGTGAAGCCGGTTGGTAATAACCGGCTGCGCGAAAGTCCGGGCAATTCACGGCTATCACGGGGGCGCATTCTGTGACTCCGTAGCCTTCGATCGGTCCGACTCCGAACGTATCTTCGACCGCCTGAGCGAGACGGCTCGGAAGCTTTTCTGCGCCGGTGAGGATCACCCGTACCGAACTGAATTGTTCCGGGGTATAACGGCGGGAATAGAGCTGCAAGAACGTCGGTGTTGTGACGAGGAAGGTGATGCGATATTTTCTGATCAGTTCGCCGATGGCTGCCACGTCAAGCGGCGACGGATGAAAGATCATCGGTGCGTTGTTGGACATCACGAACCAGAACACCATGTATCCGAACGAATGGAAGAAGGGTAAGATACCGAGGACTCGTTCATCTTGATACAGATGGAGCATCTGTGTCGCACCCTGGCAATTAGAGTCGACACTGAAATGGGAAAGCATAACGCCTTTGGGTTCTCCGGTGCTGCCGCTGCTAAAGATGATCGTGGCCAGGCTGTCTGGGGTGAGCGGGGTCGTCTGCCCGCAGGCTCGTTCGATAATGCGGCATGGAGCAAACAGTGCCAGCAGTGCGGCCGTTACTTTTATGCCTGCCCCAATTGTCTTGGCGACGTCTTCGAGCCAGATCACCGACGGTCCGTCGGGTAATTCGAGTTTGGCTTTCTCGATGAACGTACGGCTGGTGACGATCGTGCGTAGGCCGGCAAGGCGTACCGCTGCCTCCAGACCTGATTTCCCTACGGTGTAATTCAAGTTCACGATGGTTTTGCCACACAGTGGAGCAGCCACGTTCACCAGTGCACCAGCGACAGTCGGTGGCAGCAGCACGCCCACCCGGTCTTGCCCGTCCCAATGGGGTCGCAGGGTTCTGGCCAAGACAATCGATCCGATCAGGGCCTGGAGGGCCGAGACTCGCGGACGGTTCTGGTCGGCCATAGCAAAGCGGAAGGGATACCGACGCATGGATCGGACAAATTCACGATGGAGCGGCAGACGATGCGATTTCCGGATTTGCCAGGCCGCCTCACCAAGCTCGCGGATCTTTCCGCGTAGGTCGTAGATGGTCGTGCTTGAGGGCAGTGGTGTGCCGAACGAGACGGTGACGGGATAGGGGAGATGTTCCGGTATCTTCCAGAGGAAGCGGCCGTTATTGAAACTAAAAATGCTCCCCCAGACACGATCCAAGTGAACAGGGATAAGCGGAACGTTCCGTCCCTTGACGACGCGTTCAAAGCCCCGTCTGAACGGTAAGAGCGTTCCGGTGCGCGTGATCTGGCCTTCGGGAAAGATGCAGACGAGCTCTCCCCGGTCAACGGCTGCGCTGGCTTCTCGGAGTGCACGAAGGATGCCCCGCACTCCTCCATGCGTAGAAATCGGGATGACCCCAAGCGCCTTCATGAACGGCTTGAAGAGCGGTTGCTCGGCATAGTGTGAATCCACGACGAATCGCACTGGCCGATCCAGACTGGTGATCAGGAGAAACCCGTCGATAAACGACACGTGGTTGGGAACGAGCAGGGCGCCGCCGGATTGTGGGACATGGTGCTCGCCGACGATGCGAAGGCGATAGAGCGTATGTGTCAGGAGCACGAGTACCAGCCGGATGAATGTATCAGGGAGAAACCAGAGCGCCCACAACATGCCGGCCATCGTCATGCCGGCGGTGGCCAAGAAAATACCGGTGGTAGAAAGACCCATGTTGGCCAGTGAACCGCCGGCAAGCGATCCCAGTAAAATCCCTGCGAAGACACAGGTGTTTGAAAAGGAAATGACGGCACCGCGCCGATCCGGTGGTGATTTCCATTGGAGAATGGCGTTCAACGACACAAAGATGAAGGCACTGGAAATTCCAAGGCCCCCCAACAACAGAAACGTTCCGGGTAATGGCGGAGCGATCAGTCCGAGCAAGAGCAGGGCCAGAAACACACCGATGGCGCCCAAGGGGATCAACCCATACTCGACGCGGTTGCGCGAAATCTTTCCGACCAGGATGGCGCCGATGCCGATGCCGATCGACAAGAGCGTGAGCGGTAAACCTGACATCGCGTCGGAGAGTAGGAGCACGGCTTTCGCATAGACGATCACGTTTTGCATAAACAGACTGGCGATCGTCCAAAAACAGATTTCCATCGGAATGGCCATCCGCAGCATCGGCTCAGTTCGAATCGCCGCCCATGCTCCGCGAACTGTTGCATCAATGCCACCGGTTGCACGGGCGGGTAACACCGGGGGGATGGAAAATGATGTGATAAGACCGACCACCGACAGCAGGGTTAACGCGAAGGGGGCCACCCAGGTCTGATCTCCTGCTAGTTGCAAGAGAAAGCCTCCGGCAGCGGTTCCCATCAAAATGGCCGCAAAGGTCCAGAGTTCCAATAGACCGTTGCCGGCTGCGAGTCGTTCATGGGGGATCAATTCTGGCAAGATTCCATACTTGGACGGACTGAACAACGCGCTATGGATGCCCATGCCACATAGGACAATCAGGGGAAGCACTCCTCCAGCAGGGTTCAGCCAGAGTGCGATGGTTCCAGCTGCCATCAGGAGAACCTCGACGACTTTAATCGTAATGATGACGGTCCGCTTGCTGAGACGATCAGCCAGAGTTCCACCGACGAGGGAGAGGAGCACCAATGGTAAGGTGAAAATGATGAAGGCCTTCGCCGTTTGTGTCTGAGCGACGGTTTCCAGCTCCGGGCCTGGTGCCATGCCTGATGTCGCTTGCCGGATGGCCAGTAAGGCGACCATCAGCTTCCAGGCGTTGTCGTTGAATGCCCCGCAGAATTGGGCGATCAGGAGGCCGCGCAGAGGATGGGAGCAAGATTGGGGTTCAGGCCCGGCTGAGGTGATCATCCGTAAGGGGCATTGTGCCTGATTTGGGAGGCCGAGGAAATAGGCAGGCCTTCCAGTTCCATGATCCGCAGGGCGTTCGTCGTGGGGCAGGGGCCCGGTCTAACTAGGTAATCGAACTCCAGTGCGCCGGCCGAGACGGTTTCTTGAAAATGGGCATTGATCAAGCCGGGAATCGCTCGCTCCAGATCCGCCAACTCCAGATCATGGGTGCTCACGAGGCCGAAGCCGTGTCCTTGCGACAGTGCGGTGATGTAGGCACGGCTGCCGATGAGCCGCTCTCGATTGTTGGTGCCTTTGAAGATCTCGTCGATCAGGAACAGCACCGGTGGTAGGGTTTGCTCCTTAGTTGCATCGAGGATCGTCTTAAGCCGTTTGACCTCAGCGTAGAAGAAGGACAACCCGGCATCGAGTGAATCATCGACACGGATGCAGCAGGCCAGGCGGCTCCAGGTCCATGTAAACGATTGTGCGCAGACTGGCCCTCCGGCTTGCGCCAGGCAGAGATTGATGCCGATCGTTCGTAGGAACGTACTCTTGCCCGACATATTCGAGCCCGTAATCAAGTGGATCGAGCCGAGCCCGGTTAGATCGACATCGTTCGCAATACGGCTCTTTGTAGGGAGGAGTGGGTGGCCCAGTTGAGTGGCATGCAGAACGGCTGTCGTGCCGTTCTGTTCACTGGTTGAGATGACGGGAGTTGGCCATGCGTAATGGGGATGGAGATAGGCAAAGGTAGCCAGAGCCGATGCCGCTTCGACTTCTGCCAGGCAGTCCAGCCACTGAGGGAGAACATGCTTGATCTCGTGCTGGGTGTGAATCAGTTGTCGAGTGAACCAGAGGTCCCATGGGCACAAGGCGTTGACGGCCAGATGGACAAGGGGGTGTGCCTTGATGCTGATCGCGTGAAGCGTTCGTGCGGCCTGCTTGAGATGCCGTGTGGGACTGGCTCCTCCCATCAGATTCACGCAGACTGAGGCGAGGGCGGTGCCTTGTCGCCGAGCTTGTTGCTCAAGGTAGCCGAGGACGATGGCAAGTCGTTCGGTTTCATGGTGCAGGCCGACCGCATGTTCCAGGAGCTCTTCCCCTTGATCGGTCATGAAGTAGAGCAGTGCGTACGCCGCGAATGAGAACATCCAATACCCAGGGAGCTGGCCTAACAATGTGGCCGATGCGAGGACGATCGTGGTGCAGGCTAAGAGGCTCTGGATGACCAACAGTGCATTCAGATTGGGCAGACCGACTGGGTGTTCAAGCACCGCGGCCAGCCGCTTGCCGTTGATTTCCTGTTCTCCTGTCAGTCTGGCCTCAAGGGTCAAGCGATCTCGGAATAAAGAGCGAGGTGCCAGTTCCTTCACCAACGACTGCCGTGTTTGCCACTGTGCCAGGGGAGGGGGTTGGTTCAGCAACCAGCTGTGCAAGCGCTCTCGGCCATGGTCCGATACGGTGGTGTCGAGAAGATGCGCCAAGGAATGAGCTCCAAAGAGATCAAGGTCGATGGCGTAGGGATGAGAGGTTGGAGCTTCACCGGGTCTTGGCGGAATGGCCGTCCAATCCAAGGCGATGCGTGCAAGCTGGGCCAGCTTGATCTGTTTCCACTGCTGAAGCCGATGAATCCCGGTTTCCACCCTGTTATGATACGCAGCCACGGCGATGAAGACGGCCAAGAAGAGGCCGAGGGCCAGATTGCCGCTGTGGTACCAATCGAGCTTGTAGAGGGTCACGGTGCTGACGAGGCCGACGAGGAAAATAGCCAGTCGCCAGCGCGTGAAGGTCGCGCTGACCTGGGTGCCTTGAGCGATCAGGCGATCTGTTCGTCGGACCGCCGTTTCGAGCTGGACCGTGCGGGAGCGTGCCATAACAGGCGACCTTACTGGGAACGGACGGGGGACGTCAAATGACAATACTGAGGATCTGTCGATCTGTTGACCTGTTGATCTGTTGAATTCAGAAACTGCAAAAGGTCCAAATCAACAGATCATCAAGTCAACAAATTCCGTTACGGGGTCACATGCCCAACCATTGGATTGATATCTGTATCCAGGAACGCCTCGATGCTGGCGAGTTATTGAGCAGGCTCGATGATTCTACCGTTCAGGGCGCCTGGGAGGACGAGGGAGTGGTTCATCTCTATTGGGCGGAAGACCAATGGAATGACGAAAAGCTGGTGTCGGTACAGTCGATTCTTGCAGATCTCGTGCAGTCGAGCAGGGTGATCCCTCTCTCGGTGCAGCGAGTGCCCTCTCAGGATTGGAATGAGGCATGGACTCGTTCGGTGAAGCCGCTTCGCATCGGTCGCTTGGTGATTCGTCCGAGCTGGGAGCCGGTCCTGTTGGGTCCACAGGATATTGAGATCGTGCTGGACCCGAAGCAAGCCTTCGGCACCGGCCACCATGCGACGACGCGTATGTTGCTGGAGTGGCTGCAAGAGGACATTCGCGGTGGAGAGCAGGTCTTGGATGTGGGGACTGGGAGCGCGATTCTGGCGATGGCTGCGGTCAAGCTGGGCGCAGCCTCCGCCATTGGAGTCGAGATTGATTCTGTTGCGGTCGATTGTGCGCGAGAGTGTGTCGAGCTGAATGGCTTGGCGGATCGGATTGAAGTCCTGTGCGGTACGTTGGCTGAATTACCACAAGGGAGACGGACAACTGCTGATCTGGTACTTGCCAATCTTGATCGGCAGACGGTCTTGGACCTCGCCGATGATTTGGTCTGTTCTGCGCTGCGCGGGGCGAGTATCATGGTCTCCGGCATTCTGATCGAGCAACAAACTGAGATCGTGGATCGGCTGTGCAGTCTTGGCCTCGCGTGTGTGGGCTGGCGAGAAGAAGAGGGTTGGGTGGCGATGAAATTCCTCAGACCCGAGTCGTGCGATGGAGAGATGTAGCGATGTCTAACAGGCCGCCCTATCCGTATGTGCATCAGATCAACGTGTCCGACGGCGGGGTTCCAAAGCTTCCCGTGTTGGAGGCGACGGTGAGTGACAAAGGAGTAGATGGCGATCGCCAGCGGAACCTCAAGTTCCACGGTGGCCCGGGCCGTGCCGTCTGCTTGTATTCTCTCGAACTGATTGAGCGGCTTCAGGATGAAGGCCATCCGATTGATCCCGGATCCTCTGGGGAAAATCTTACTGTGTCAGGATTGGACTGGGACCAGGTGCGTCCCGGCGTCAGGTTAACCATCGGCCCGGAGGTCCAACTCGAAGTGACCAGCTATACGACGCCCTGCAGCCATAATGGACGTTGGTTTCGCGATGAGGATTTCTCTCGCATGTCCCAGAAAGTAAACCCAGGGTGGAGTCGGGTCTACGCGAAAGTGCTGCGTGGTGGTGTGGTACGGCCGGGAGACGCAGTGGAGATGAGCAGCGGCGACTAGCTATCAGCCATCAGCTTTCAGCCTCTGATTTGGATTGACAGGCTGACTGCTGACTGCCGACCGGAAAAGGCTTTCAAATAATGGATCGTATTCTCGAACCAGAACTCATGGATAATCCGATGCAGGCCGAGGCTTACGCGCGGGCTGACTTTGCAGAAGAGAATCAAGGATTCGTCGATCGATTCAAAGAGTATTTTCCTGAGTTTTCGCAGGGACGCGTTCTGGATCTGGGCTGCGGTCCGGGCGACATTCCGATTCGATTCGCCAAACTGTATCCAGCCTGCCAGGTTGTCGGCATCGATGCCTCGGCGCCGATGATTCAGTTGGGAGAACGGGCAGTAAAACAGGCCGGATTGGCAGACCGCATTACGTTGCGGTGCGAACGGTATGAAGGGGTTGCCGGCGCGAGAATCGTTGATGCCGCGATCTCTAACAGCCTGCTGCATCATCTGCCGAACCCGTTGCAGTTCTGGCAGAAGCTTCGCCAGTTGGTGAAGCCTGGGGCACCGGTTTTGGTGATGGATCTGCTCCGCCCCGACTCGCCGGAAGCGGCGCAAGCCATTGTCGATCAGTACGCAGCCAATGAGCCGGATATTTTACGCCGGGATTTCTACAATTCCCTGCTGGCTGCTTTCACGGAGGATGAAATTGGGTCCCAGCTGGCCCGCATGAATCTCACACGATTATTGATTGATATCCCGGATGACCGGCATTGGGTGGTGGGCGGGATTATTTATTGAAAGGAGCGTATGCGGAGAAATATATGGCTTAAAAATGTCACAACTCGACTACTGAATTGCTGCACCCTGGCAGGGGTGGTCGTTTTAACTGCAGTTATTTCAGTCGGATGCGGTGAGCGAGAAAACTGGCTTGAGGCCGAGAGGCCGACGGAGGTTCGGCTTATCGAACAGTCGTCGCCTTCTCCTGGGTCTGCGAGTACCGGTGTAGAACCGGGAAAGGTTGTAGCGACTCTAAGGCCAGGCGAAACGGCACGAGTCGTCGCGGTGTATCACGGTCAGGATTCTGACGGTTTCAAGGTCCAGCTTGCCGATGGTACCGAGGGGCTCATCATGGCTGGTGATACCTTCAAGGTCGTGTCTCGGTGAGATGTGCGGAACAGGACAAGGCGGCCGGAGCGCTTTTGCGAAAATATCCTCTATGAGCGGTGATCTGACGCGTTGATGATGAAGAGTTGTGGCGTGTTGTGCGGATCGAAATTGGTAGGTCCAGTCTTATGCGAGTCCGTCTAAATATTGCTAGACGATACTAGAGATGACCCAGTATCTCGATCCAATCATTGTTAGTGTCGCCGTAATGGATCGCGAGTGTTTGGAGCGCACGCGTGCCGAATGTTTGGCACAGGTTCGGCCGTTGCGTAGGCAGTTTTGGTGGTTGTGGTTCCGAAACAGAGTTGCATATGTCTTGGTGCTGGGGTTTTATTTTCTTCTTGTCGGCGGAGCTATCCGTCTTTGGGTTGGCGATTCTAGTGATCTGTCTGGATGGTTTTTCTGGACTGCTGTCCTAATCAGTACAGTAGTCACCTGGTTTTTTGTCTCTCACACTCCTTTGAACAACTTTTTGAACCGTTGGCATGACCAAGAAAAGAGCGCACGGGAAGAGATCGACAAACACTTGTACACACTGCGAGCCATCCGTAGTCGGCATCGCCAGCTTGGAAAGACAACTGCGCAGTAAATTAGCGACGTTTCGCCAGCTGTACTTCGCTTGATGGGTCGTGCCCCTCATTTGGAATGTTAGGCAATAAGGAAGAAGCTCGTTGAATACCCTTAGATGGATTGTATCGCTGCCTGCAGCCATGGTGTACGGCTACCTAGCGTACTTCGTGGGCTGCTGCAGTACTTGCAGCATTTGCCTGTGAAATCGTGTCGTACGATGCCAATAGGTTGAAGCGATCTTGACATGCCTACCTCGCGTATCGACACGGATTCATCAAACCACAAGCGAGACACGGTTGTAGGCAATTCGCTTATTCAAAGGAACACGGTGTTCCCAGAAATTCTTAGAGAAGGTATTTGGCACACGACTAGTGTTGAACGCTTTGAAGGTATCTTGGCCGACGGCGGCATTCTCCCGAACCCACCCATACCTGACATGGACAGATGGGGAACTGGATGCGGTCCTCGTCTTTATCCGTTTGTACGGAGCATAGGCGGCGTGAGTCTCTTTGACTTCTCAGATTTTGATGAGGCGACATATAACCAGAATTATCCGCTTTCGATGTGGCGTACGTTTGTCCCGTGTTTTAGCAAGTGGGATGAGTCGATCTGGATTGAACTGGATCGCTTGGCGATTCAAGACAATTTTGTCGACGGAAGGACAATTCTCAAGCGATGGAACCAACAGAACGAACTGGGAAGAAATATAATGCCGATGATTGAGGCTGCTCATATCGGGCTAGTTCCGCTATCTGCATTTCGTCGTGTTTGCAAATACAACAAGTATGATCAGATATTCAGGGAAATGCAGATTCCGGGCACTCTATGAAAAGGGCTGAGACTGCTGTAACCAACCTATGGTAACAGCTATCAAGCGGGCCAAAAATGAGGGATCACATCTTGTTCTGTACATGCCACCACTCTTAGCGAGATCCATTGCAAGACCGCTACGTGTCGAATTTGCAGGCGCGCCTTACTGCATTACAGTCTCTAGCTACTGCAGCGCATCCGGCGGGGTCTTGAGGAGCTTGGCGAAGCGGTTCTTGTCGATGCATTTCTCGTACGCCTCCTCGGGCGAAATCCGCTTCTTGGTGAGGAGATCCTGAATGGCGTCATCCAAGGTCTGCATGCCGACGTTCTTCCCGTCTGCATTTGTGAGGCGATTTGGACCGCTTTGGCGTCCCGGATGAGATTGCTGACGGCCGGGGCAAAAACCAAGATCTTCAGATCTCTAACGGGCGTTTCATCATTCCATTCCCGCATTGCCTGATAATTGCCATTGCCGATGGTGTCTTGGTTATGTACACTGTACATATGCATGAGTTGCGCTTCGAATGGGATGAAGCAAAGAATCGAAGCAATACAAGAAAGCACGGCGTGGCATTCGAAGAGGCACAGACGGTGTTTCTCGATGATCATGCGATCAGATTCTGCGATCCTGATCACTCCGGCGACGAAGATCGCTTTCTCATGCTGGGTATCAGCTTCAGGCTGCGCATTCTGATTGTCTGCCATTGCTACAGGGAAAGTGATCGAGTTATCCGGATCATCTCGGCACGGAAAGCCACCCGAAGCGAAACCAGAAACTATGAGAGGTGATAGATGAGAGAACAATACGACTTTTCGAAGATGAAGGGTGTTCGGAATCCCTACCGGAAATTGCTCAAGAAGCCCATTACGATTCGATTGGACGGTACAACAATATCTTATTTTAAAGGACTGGCCGATGAGCTTGGCATGCCGTATCAGCATCTTATCAACCTGTACCTGAGGGATTGTGCCATCAACCAGAAAAAGCTGGCGCTCAAGTGGGCATTCTGATTTTTTTGCGACGTCAGGCCATTGTTTCAATGCCTCTTGTGCCGATCCATCACCTCGAATGGCAAAGAAGGTTCATCTCTTGTTCGGCTAAGCACTACGCTAACTGGGAGGCCATAACGGACTAGTTCTAAGCGAATCGCGCAGTGTTCTCTATGCCGGCGTGACTCGAGTCTATTGCAGCGCATCCGGCGGGGTTTTGAGGAGCTTGGCGAAGCGATTCTTGTCGATACATTTCTCGTACGCCTCCTCGGGCGAAATCCACTTCTTCGTGAGGAGATCCTGGATCGCGTCATCCAAGGTCTGCATGCCGACGTTCTTGCCGGTCTGCATCTGCGAGGCGATTTGGACCGTTTTGGCGTCCCGGATGAGATTGCTGACGGCCGGGGTACAGACCAAAATTTCCAGTGCGGCACATCGCCCTTTCTGATCGATTCGCTTGAAAAGATTCTGTGCGACCACGACGCGTAGCGCGGTGGAGAGAGTGTTGCGAATCTGCGGCTGCTCTGAGGCTGGAAAGACTTCGATGATGCGGTCGACGGTCTTGGCGGCATTTTCCGTATGCAGCGTCCCGAATACCAGATGCCCAGTCGCTGCTGCCTCCACCGCCAACGCGATGGTTTCTAAGTCTCGCATTTCGCCGACGAGAATAATATCCGGATCCTCCCGGAGGGCTCCGCGCAGAGCTGAACCGAATGTGACGGTGTGTAAGCCGATCTCTCGGTGGTTGACGATACAGTTCTTGCTTTGGTGGACGAACTCGATTGGATCTTCGATGGTCAGAATGTGGTCTTTCCGATGGCTATTCGCATAGTCGACCATCGCCGCTAGCGTCGTTGATTTTCCGCTCCCGGTGGGGCCTGTGACGAGCACCAGCCCTTTCCGCAACATCGCGGCGCGTGTGAGTACGGGCGGAAGACCTAGTGCCTCGGCAGAGAGGATGGTGGTGGGAATTTTCCGAAACACCGCCCCCATCCCGTATTTGTGGTTGAAGAAATTGGAACGGAAACGGGCTAATCCTGGAATTTCATACCCAAAGTCCACATCGCCCGTCGCTTCGAATACCTCCTTCTTCGGGCTTGGTGTAATCTCGTAGAGCAGGTCATGGAGTCCCTGGTTGTCGAGAATCGCAGTCCCCGGCAGGCGTTCCAATTCACCATTGATGCGAAAGGTCGGGACTTGTCCTGCAATCAGATGAAGGTCCGACGCCCCGTGGTCGATCATCGTGCGAAAGAGTTCATCGATCTTCGGCATTGTTCGCGAGACTCCTTACTCTCTGTCCCTTCATGATACGTGTGCCGGCAGACCACTAAGCAAAACGTGGATCCTGGGCTTCTCAGTGTGGTCTCGATTGTGCCAAGCGGGAGTCTCCATCCCATGACTCAAGACACAGCAGCACCGTTTCTGCCTGCGAGGCCAGAACGCAGCCCATCACCCGCAGAGCGATACAGCTCTTTCGGAAGGAATCAGTAAAAAGTTGAGGACCGCTTGCTTTGAGGGCATTGCTCATGCCCCCGATACCAGGCTGACTAGCCTCTTGTGTCTGCCTAGCGCATTCGATTACTGTCACCGTCCATGGAAGAAGAAACCACAACATCTCCGACCCCAGAGGAACAAGCCGACAAGGTGGTCATCTATTGGGAGCGGGAATACTCCACTGCCTTTCCGCCGGAGCGGCTGAAACTGGACTTTCATCCTCACCGGCCGATGTTGAGTCAGATGACGCTGGATGAGCAACGGGCGCTGGCTGCCAGTGGATACAAGGTGTTGCCGGACGACTGTGGGCCGGTTCGGACCGTGGGCAACTATGGCTGGCTCATCCGCTGTCCGGCCGATATCAAATTGCGCCGCACCGCAACAGGGGTTCAGTGGCAATCGCCGCCGATCGCACAGGAAGAGCGTCTGCTCGGTTACAAGACCTTCTCCGGCATGTACGTTGATTTGATTCTGAATAGCGGGTATCCCAAGCTCTGCTGTGGGGTCCGCCTGTACTACCCTAAACATGTCGGCTTGATGATGAAGGATCTGCCCAACCACTTCTATCATCACCCGGACCGAACGTTTACCGTTTGGGAGGGTATCAAGACGCAGGAGTACAAGCGCACGCCAAATCAGTATGCCTGGTTGCCAGACTACGAAGCTTTCACCGCCAATTTTCTGTTGCAGTTGCACAAGCCCACGACGATCAAGCGTGGCGATCCGATCGGCGTGATTCTGCCCGTCCTGCTTCCGAAACAGTTTGTGCTCCAAGAAATTCAGCACCCCTGAGACATCGCGCCAGGGCTGAGTGGCCGACAGGCGCTGAATCAGCCAATCGGCAATGGCCTGCGTCATCCGTAGAGATCTGGACCATTAGTAGAACCTCCCCATTAGCGTGAGGAGGTTGGGGTCCGCTTCATCCCCCAAGGACTTCGTAAGGCTATGGTTACTGTGCGGAGTGTTGGCGGGGACTATTCGACTATATTTAAGGCTCGATCGCGCTCCGCCGCACGTCGCGCAACAGTCGTTCCACGATCAGCCGCATAAAAAAGAAGCCGAGCTTTGGGTTCTGGTAGTACAGGTGATACATCATCTCATCGGTCATCTTGTAGAGCTCGCAGTCGGTCTCACAGACCACGGTCATGGTGCGCACCTTCTCACCTGAGAAGAGTCCGATCTCCCCGATCAACTCGCCGGGCTCGATGTAGTGGTTGACTTCTTGCAGCTTGAGTCGTCCGGCGGCCGCGTAGACAATTTCGTGGGCCTTGTCCCCTTTTCTGAAAAGCACGTCCCCGGCGTTGTGTTTCCTGAGATGCATATGCGGCAACAGCCATTCCGAAATGGGCGATTCCACGGTGGCCTGTTCGATTTGCTTTGTCAACCGGATGATTTCTAGCAGTCGTTTAGAGTTAATCGGTAACAGGATGACATTGAGAAGAAATTCCGGTGTGCCAAGCAACTCAGGGATCTCAAAGTGCGCATGCAACATACTGTAGGGGATAAAGAGGACGTTGCTGGCCGAGGACAACACACGCAGGCGAATCATATCTTTCTGCGAGTGACTGGCCAGATAAAAGAAGCCTCCCAATAGACCGATGATGGTCACGATGTCGATGTGCACGGGTCGTGGTCTTCCTAGCGATGGCTGATGTGAGCGATATGAATGGTTGTCGCTATTTCCCCGTTAAGGTCAGGTTGAACAATCGGCATCCCATGTGCCGAGACTTGCTTCGGTATGCTCAAAAAAGATGGAGAGCTGGGCTGAGGGGCATTGGTTGTGTGTTCCACAACGTATTCGAGAAAGATCTTTCCCGGTTATTGAATGCAAATTCATCTGAAAAGAGATCAGTGAAATGTAACTGAACGACCTTATCCAGTTCAGTGGGGCGTATGATAGCGCTAATGATGGAAAAAAAGAAATCAGATCTGCCAGGGAGTGTCATCATCGGTTCTGGCATTGGCAAGGATTCATCATCATTGAGGATCTAACCGCTTCGAAAGTTAGCTCTTGGATAAGGCGAGTGTGAGTGCGGACGTTCTGATGATGTCCTCCCATAAACCGGATCAGGGAAAGCTGAAAACTCATGCTAGGACCAATCTCGGACGAGTTTGCGAGGGCTCGGATTTAGTTCACAATGTGTGTATAGAATTATCACCCTCCGGCACTTGCGCTGGCTCAGGAACTCGTTATTTGATTTTGAGATAGGTTCTAGTCATACTTCACGCCCGTCCTCGTCGCTGAGCGTTATAAAGTTATTAGGTAGATTGTGAACGATCGGTCTCAGAACAATGCCATACGACGTGTCATGGTCGGCACCGACCGCTCTAAAACAGCGGATCAGGCTGTTCTCTGGGCCGCTCAATTCGCTGATCGCTATGGGGCAGACCTGTTCGTGGTTCAGGTCATCTTGCCGCAACACCCTTCCACCACAGAATTCGGCACAGCGGAGCACACTCAAGCTGCGGCCGCGAAGCATGAACTGGCAGATTTCGTACAACAGCTTGTTGGGGAGCGGGGATATGCGCTCGTCGTCATGGATGATGACCCGGCGTTGGCCATCGTCCGCGCCGCTGAACAAGAAACCATCGATGTCCTGGTGGTGGGCAATTCAGGTATGGCCGGAAGAAAAGAGTTTTTGCTCGGCAACGTCCCGAACCGTATCAGCCACAATTCGCGCTGCACCGTGATCATTGTGAATACTCAGTTGCTGGCCGATGGGTACCAGGCAGAAGCTCCACCAGTCCTGTCTTCTCAGACCGACTCTCCCGTCTCCGAGCCTCACATGGGAGCTCGAGCGATCAAAATCGCTACCGTGATGGCGAAGCATGGCGTACAAGAATTCTTGAGCCAGCCCGCTTCATCGGATATCCCCACACGTCGTCAGCAAGCCAAGCGTCTCCGTGCCGCAATGGAGGAGCTGGGTCCTACCTTCTCGAAACTGGGGCAGGTGTTGTCGACTCGTCCGGATCTTCTTCCGGCGGAATACATCGAAGAACTCGCGATGTTACAGAGTCACGTCCCTCCGATGTCTGAGGGCGAAGTCGTTCGAGTAGCTGAGCAGGAATTGCGGGTGCCGTGGGAAGATGTCTTCGAATCGATTGACCCCAAGCCGCTCGCTGCCGGGACCATCGCCCAAGTGCATCGGGCGACACTCGAAACCGGCGACCGAGTGGTGGTGAAGATTCAGCGGCCCACGGCACGAGTGGAAATTGAACAGGATCTGGCCCTCCTGGAGGTCTTTGCTCAGAAAGTCGGCAAGCGTCCCGCGCTCAACCAAGTGGTGGACATGGAGGCCGTGTTCAAACACCTCTCCACGTCGCTTCAGCGTGAACTCGATTTCCGTCAGGAAATTGAGAATATCGGCCGGATGCAGACGGTGCTCGAGGACTATGATCGATTGGCGGTCCCTTCCGTCTACCGAGAGCTGTCAACCGGCCGATTATTGGTGATGGAAGAAATTCAGGGTGTCAAGATTGCTCAGGCGCCGGACGGTCCTGAACGCGTCGAGGCTGCCCGTCAGCTCTTAGAAAGTTTCTACAAACAAATCATCGTCGAGGGTTTCTTCCATGCCGATCCTCACCCCGGCAATCTCATGTGGTGGAAGGACTGTATCTACCTCTTGGATTTCGGGATGGTCGGGGCGGTGGACGCCAATGTGCGCGAGCACCTCCTGTTGCTGCTGATGGCCTTGTGGAAAGAAGATACGGTGTTCCTGAGCGACGTGATCCTCATGATGGCCGGGTCGCTCGATCGGAGCGATCTGGATGTCTCTCAGTTTCAGAGTGACATCGGCGAGATGATCTCCAAATACCGTACCGCGGCTCTGGGCGATATGCAGATCGGACCAATCCTCCAGGAAATGAGTGCGATCGGGGTTCGACACGGAGTTCCACTGCCGGCGTCATTGACCCTTGCGGCCAAGGCTCTTGCGCAGGTCCAACTCGTGACCGCGCAGCTTGATGCCAAACTCGATCCGTACGATGTGGCGGGCAAGTTTTTGATGCGATTGATGATGAAACGGATAGGGGCTGCCCTGGATCCTAGGGCGTTGGTGTATCAGTCGCAGAAGCTGAAAGTACGAGCCGAACGGGTCATCGAAGCGATTGAACACCTCATCGGTGCCCGCCCAGGCCAGAAGCTGGTCGTCAATTTCAAGGCCAATTCACTGGAGGATACGGTTCGCCGTACAGGTCGGCGTCTCGCGGTGGGGTTTACCGCTGCTGCAAGTATTCTCGCCAGCGGGCTCACGGCGACTTCAGCAACTGCTGCCGATTGGGTCTCAGTCTCGTTCGGGATCGTTGCTGGACTGCTGATTATTGGATTGGTGCTCGATCTCGTGCGCGGACGTTAACCTCAAGTGGTTCTTAGAACCGTTCGTCACAATCACGGTTTTGCTCCACCGCCCTTCACTGAACGGAGGATCATTTTCTCGAGCAGATAGGCCAACACCGACATCCCAATCGATATCAGCAAAAATTCCAACCGGCCTGCAAGAGAGCGGGGTTTCGCCGATGTGCTCATGGTGGGACTATTATCAAGGAATGCCACGTTGCCCGCAACAGGGAATTGACCCGCAGCCAAGCCTCCGACTTCCAACCTCAGGCTTCACCCGTGACCGTTTCACAGAGGGAGGCTCGGCATGGTATGGTAGCCTCTCCGGATGGGGCATGATGTAGGTGATTGCAAGATCCTACCCGGCATGAAGCAGTCTCCTGGTAGCCGGCCACTTAACTAACACATAGTCGTTTTCACATGCAGATTCGGGTGTTGGGATGCCACGGGGCCGATTGCCTCATGGATGGAACGGAGAGGTCGGTCCGCCAGGAAAGTTGCGGATTCCTCATTGACAACTCCGTACTTCTGGACGGTGGTACGATTGGTACGCGACTCACCTTGTCAGAGCAGCGTCGTATCCGGTTTGTGTTCCTCAGCCATCTTCATTTCGATCATATCAAAGGCCTACCGCTACTGGCGGACAATCTCGCTGAATGGTTCATATCGCCAGTGACCATCGCGGCCACGGAGCCGGTCCTGCAGGGTTTGAGGGACCATGTGTTTAATGGCACGGTCTATCCAAATTTTTTCGAGCTGCCTAATCGGGACAATCCGGTCTTGCGAGCCCACGTGCTCCATCCTGGGAAATCGGTCGTGCTCGGACATCTTGAGGTCATACCCATTGTGGTCAACCACACGGTTCCCACCGTAGGGTACGTGGTGAAGGATGACGAAGCTGCCTTGCTCTATAGTGGTGATACGTACGAAACTGAGGAGATTTGGCATCTTGGCCGGACAACCCCGAATCTCAAGGCCGCTTTCATCGAATCATCCTTTCCTGACGAACTGGGGAAGTTGGCCCAAATATCCAAACACCTGACTCCCTCATTGTTCCTCAAGGAGTTTCAAAAACTTCGGCGTCCTGACCTGCCGGTCTACGCGTATCACATGAAGCCTCCTTACCAGGCTCAGATCAAGGAGGAAATCAGTCGGCTCGGCATTGAGCGGGTGGAATTTCTCGAAGAAGGTCAGATCATTAAGTTGTAATTGCACAGGGTGGTGAGATTCTCTCTAACCCCGGCTGGCTGGGCTCATCGATTGGCTAGCCTGTGAGATGACTGATTAACCAATCTGCGATTAAGTTCGTCATCCGTCCAAAATCGTCGCCCCTCGTAAACTGATGATCTGCACCTGGTAGGATTTCTAGGCGCTTTTGACCTGCCAGTGCCTCATAGAGCCGCTGACTTTGATGGAGCGGGACATGCTCGTCTTTGTCGCCTTGCACAATGACGGTCGGAGCCGTCATCGATCGTGCTGGGACATAGGCGATCTGCCGGAGTGCATCTTCATAAAAGGCATAGTGGAGGGCGATTCGGTCGGAGCCGCCCATAATGTTCGGAATCGTGTTGGTCGTCTTCCATTGCGCCATTCCGTCATCCCCGAATTCGAGCCGTAACTCCTCGGCGAAGTCGACGACGGGACATTTCAGGGCGAGACAGGCCAAGTCCGTTCGTTGAGACGCAGTCAGCGTCGCAACCAGACCACCGAAACTCGATCCCATCAGGCCGATGTGTCGATAGCCGCGCTCTCTCATGAGAGCGACCGATGTCTGTGCCTGTTCCACTGCTAAGCTGGTGGTGACCAGTTCGAACGGACCCTCACTTTCCCCCTGGCCGAAGAAGTCGAAGCGAAAGGTGGCGATGCCGTGGTCGATCAGCATGCGGGTCAGTGCATTGTTCGTCGAGCTGGTTTTTGATGAAAGAAACCCGTGACACAGGATGGCTATCTTGTCTGTTCCTCCGTCAGGGACGGTCAAGATGGCGGCGACCCGATGACCCTGAGGATCGAGAAATGAGAACCGTTCTTCCATGGGAGGGATTGTATCAGAGTCGTGGTTTGAGGTCAGGAACGGGGGATACCTGGTCGGACGTTCAGGCCGTGAGTTTCAGTTCGCCGGTGGAGGTTTGTGCGGTCCGAAGTGTGTCCGGTTTCTTGGCGATGATCGAGGTCAGCTTGACTGAAAAGAGAACCAAGCCGGTCATGAGGAGGCCGAGACTCGTCCAGGTTGCGACATGGATATAGAGTGAGGTCAGCGGCACATTCCACGTGAGTGCGGCCAAGAGGCCAAGCCCCATGGTTCCTAGACTGAGCGTCGCGATTTGAAGGGTGCTCCAGCGGTTCATGATCACGTTCAGTTGATCACGATACGGTCCGCGCTTCTTGGTATTGGGAACACGATCAGCTGCGAGGGTGATGGGAATGAAGTAGGAGCACGCGCCCATGATGGCATTCACGATGAAGCCGACGAACGTCATATGTGTATAGGCGACGCGGTGGAGTGTGCCGTAGGGCAGTCGCGGGGGACTAGAGAGGCTATTCGCTCCGACAAGAACGCCGAGGATGATGGTGAACAGGAGAAAGAAGGTACTGACCAAAAGATGGTCCGAGGCGGCGCTGCCGGTGTGGGTCGAGACGCGCCAGGTTCCAAGCAGATTGCCGGTCCAGAGAATTCCGGCCGTGAAGAGCATGGCGCCAGCGGTTATTTCAACCGGGACCGATGAGTTCAAGAATCCGCCGATCAAGACAGCCACGCCGAGCGGCATCAAGACCAGCGCTGTCTGCGTGAGCCTAGTGCTCAAGAAAGGGCGGCTCCAGATTATCGGGAGGAGATGGTGCATCATGCCGATGATGGCCAGCAGCACAAAACCGAGCACCACCAGGTGAATGTGCGCAAGACGCACATGGCCAGAGGATTCCGGCATAAACCCAAACGCCAGGATCTCCCCACAGGCTGATCCGCCGACAAGGCCCAAGAGAGACAGGGCGTAGTACCAGGCCTGGTTCACTGAGGACGTCCACATCCGACGTGCGCGGTTCCACAGGGTATAGATGACGGAGCAACAAGCGGCCATGACCACCAAGCCGGTGACGGCTACGACCAGGGACTGATGCAGCCAGAACCCCACGAGCATTCCAGCCAGCCCGCTGTTCAGCGCCCAGAATGTGAGGGGATGGGAGTCTGGTTCTTTTCGGTCAGCCGCGTGAGGGGGGGAGATGAATAGGAGAAATCCACCGAGCATGATCTGGGCCACACCACCGACCAAGACTGCATGGACATGAAGCATTCGGACCCATGGCGGCAGCGGAGTGCCACGAATCAGCCCGATGAGGATTGCCAACCCGAGGATGGAAGCCAGCACCAACCAGCCGAGGCCGGTGAAGCAAAACGAGAGGGGTGGATAGGGTCGTATAAACATCGGCGTGCCGTTACCGCTCGAGGAAATAAAAATGATCCGTGGGGCCTTGTCCGTGGCCGATTGCCAGCCCATGGCGGATCGCTTCGGTGACGTACGACTTGGCGGCCTGCGCCGCATCTAGGACGGATTGTCCTCGTGCCAGATGCGCCGCCAGCGCGGAGGCGAACGTACAGCCGGTGCCATGCGTATGGCGGGTCTCGATGAACTCCCCCTTCAAGATATTAAAAAATCGTCCGTCGTAGAGCAGATCCGTCGCCCGTTCAGCGAGGAGATGGCCGCCTTTGATCAGCACATACTTGCATCCGAAGCCATGAATGACCTTGGCGGCTCGCCGAGCATCAGCCAAGGAGGTAACCTCAATACCCGACAGCTGCTGCGCCTCATGGACGTTCGGTGTCACGACCAATGCGAGCGGCAACAGCGTGGTCTTGACTGCTTCGACCGCGTCCGGTCGCAAGAGAGCATGACCGCTCTTGGAAATCATCACCGGATCCACGACCAGGTTGGTCACGTGCTGGGGTGTCAGCATTCTCACGACGACTTCGACGATGGCCGACGAGGACAGCATCCCGGTTTTCACGGCAGCGACGTCGAAATCGTCGAAGACCGCGTCGAGTTGCGAGACGATGATGGCCGGCGGCAACTCGAAGACATCCGTTACCTCTTCGGTATTCTGGGCCGTGATCGCCGTGATGACGGACATGGCGAACACGCCATTGGCGGACATGGCTTTGATATCGGCCTGAATACCCGCGCCTCCTCCGGAATCCGAGCCCGCGATTGTGAGCACTTGTTTCAAGGTCTTCGACATGGGCGATCCTTTACGGTGTCGTCAGCGTAGATTCCGACGGCGAGCCAATTTTTAGTCCATCGATGACGAAGGAGGCGTCTCGCCGAGGTAACGTTTCGCTAAAATGGAGTGTGAATTGTGTGGCTGCTGTCTCCGATGAGCCGGTGAAGGTCAGGACGGCCCGTTCCTTCCGGCGAGGGGAGAGTTCGATGCCATGGGTACACAGCCCTTCTCGATTGTCCCCAACGCCTTGATGCCAAGCCGTTCCCTGTTCGTCCTTCAGGAGTGTCTCCTGTAAGCGACAGAGGAGCTTCAGATCGCGTCGGGAAAGGTTTTCGATGGTGAGATCCACCTTGGCTCGGTTGGCCTGCAGTTCGATCGATCGGACCACCATTTCGTAGTACTCGTTCCGGTAGGTCCCTAAACCGACCGGCGTCGGGGCTTCTTTAGGGCTGTTGATGTTCATGATCGGTTGCGGAGTTTCCTCTTTCTTAAAGAACACGTTCAAGGGGCCGGCTTTGGGCAGCATCCCTCGTATCGCACGGATCGGCTGGGCATTCGATGGGGTAATGAGCCGTACGGTGACCTGTAGACCATCGGGCGTGTCGAGGATGACGCCGCCCACAAACAGGTCGGCGCGTATCGCTTTGGCCGCCTGCTGTAGGGTCTTCGCGTGGGCCGAGTCGATGTGATCAACGTGTAACTTCTTCAGGGTCGAGTACGCAAGGGCGCGATCCACCACCGTCAATTCACCGGCCACCATGATCTGTGTCCCGAGTTCCTCGGCCAGGAACTGTCCCATCGGGGTCGATTCCCCTTTTCCATCGGTGAAGTCGAGAAAAGCCAGGCGCTGCTTTTTCGCCTTGGCGGCTCCTTCAGCCACCCCGTCAGCCAATTGCTTGAGGCCCTCCTCATACTTTGTCCCAGCCCACGCCGAGGTCGGATGAGAGAAGAGTGTCAGCAGACCAACGAGTAGTAGCAGAAGTCTAATCATAGGCATGAACTGATGTCATTATACTCAGGGAAGCCCTGCTGTCTAGCGTGCTATAAAAAATGAAGCGAGCTCGAGAAGTGCGGCGAGAAGGTGTTGGCCATGTGTATGCCAGTGGCGCCTTTCCCGTGGTGAGGAGGGATCATTCTCTTGGCTTTGCGATGGTGTGGGGAGTGGCGCAACATCTGAACGGGAAGAAGCTCGGGATCATCCATTTCGACCGGGATTGTCTGGATGCGGCCTTCGTACCAGGAACCGGCTGGCCTGAATCGGGTGGATTCATGCCGGGCGAAGTGCTGAAGTTTCTCCAAATCATCGCGGACGCGAAGCCGAGAAAGTCGCTGCATTGATCAGTAATACCCAGGCGCCCGGCTTCAAGCCACTCAATGATTGATCTACCGTCTTGTGAGGTTGGTCTAGAGTTCAACGCCTATGGCCATGGCAAGCATGGTGTAGGAGCGCGAAAAATGGAGTGTTGTGGGGCGCTACCCTTTGCGCATCCGAGGCGTCGATCGCTTTCGATAGTAGTCGAGGAATTCGCGTGGCGAGAGTACGGTCATCCCTTCGCGGCGCGCCGAAGGAAAGTGTCGTGTATTTCCCGTGATCAGACAGTCGGCTTTTCCCGTCACGGCTGATTCTAAGAATGGTTCATCGCTCGGATCTGGAAGCCTGACTGGCAAGGGGTTGCTTGGCACGCTGAACCCTTCCGCTTGGATATGGTACATCAAAGCCCGAGTCTGTTCAATATTGAATCGAAACTTTGGTCGGGCAAGGACTTCTTCATATTCGGTGAGGATTCTGGCATCGAAACACAGTCTCAATGTGCCCGATGCAACCATACGGAGAATCTCTCCTGGCGGGCCAAATGGAGATAAGAGTCCCGCGACCAGGACATTCGTGTCCACTACGACCTTCACCGACGGCGAGCCTTCCGTACCGCCTTAATTTCAGAGGCGATCTCTGTGGGGGAAAGAGTATTCGTACCTGCTTGAATCGACTGCCGCTGGAGCTTTTCCACTACAGCCACGGCTCTCGCCCGTCTGACGGCTACCAGTGATTCCTCCAGCGTCTCCTCCGACACTGCGGACAGAATGGCGATGGGCTTCCCATTCGACGTCAGGATGACTTCTCGTTCGCGAGCGAGCTTGGTCCAGACTTGTCCGGAACGTCCGCGTAAATCCCTTACCGTAATGAACTTCATAGCGACTCCTTTTGTGGGTGACGATATGGTATATGATCGAGAGCCGGTCGTCAAACATCGAGCATCTCCACGATGCGGTGCCCGATCAGGCTTTGCCCTAACAAACACGAATCGGACTGCGCTGTCCCTTAGATTTTCTCCATCCGTACATGCCGTGTCATGCTCTCTCCCTCAAGATGCTGCATAGGATAAGCGGTATGGTCCAGAGTAGCCACCAGGGCGCATCGGGAGAAACGGCGTAGGGGCGAGGCTGGGACCTCGCTAGTAAGGAATCACACACCTGTCGTTGACCTTCTCGCCGCTAGCTCTTCCACAAAACCGACACTTCGTGTGGTTTATCGACTACTTCAGCATTGTTCCTCGTTACTCGCTGACTTATTGACGCTGTATCTTGGTTATCGGTCCCGTGAGTAAGCCTTTGGTGGGGTTTGACAAGAGCGCTTGCCGATGGAGTACACTGCCACCCTTAGATCCCCCCATTCACTCCTACTGTCCAAGGAGGACTCAATGCAGAACCGCTTCTGGGTGCCGATGCTCAGCGCAGCAAGTCTGTTCCTCTTATGCCTCACGAGTTGGGTTGGTGCCGAAGAGCCAGCTGGTCCCGTCAATGAGGCGCGCCTGGTCGCGCAATATAACTACTCGATTCACATCCTGGCCATGTTGGTCGTCGGGTTCGGCTTTCTCATGGTCTTCGTCCGACGGTATGGGTTCGGTGCCACGACCGGCACCTATCTCGTGGTCGCAACAGGGATACCTCTGTACATACTGTTACGTGCGAATGGAGTGGTGGGGCATTCGATCCAGGCCCATTCGGTTGAGACCCTGATGCTGGCCGAATTTTCGGTGGCGACGGCGTTGATCGCGATGGGGGCGGTGCTTGGACGCTTGCGCGTGTTTCAGTACGCGTTACTCACGCTGTTGCTGGTGCCGCTCTATGCGCTGAACGAATATTTGGTCTTGGATAATGGATCGGGGCTTACTAAAGGGTTTCAGGATTCAGCTGGATCGATCGTCATCCACGCATTCGGTGCCTATTTCGGATTAGCCGCATCTCTGGTGCTGACGACGGCGCAGCAGCGAAGCCAACCGATCGAATCCGATCCGACATCTGATCGGTTCGCGATGCTCGGGTCCATGGTGCTGTGGCTGTTTTGGCCGAGTTTTGCGACCGCAATTGTGCCGTTCGAGCAAATGCCCCAAACGATCGTAAATACGATCCTGGCCCTATGCGGTGCTACGCTTGCCACCTACTTCCTCAGCACACGTTTTCATCATGGAAAGACCTCGATGGTGGATATGGCTAATGCCGCATTGGCGGGAGGAGTCTCCATCGGCTCGACCTGCAACCTCGTGAGCCCCACTGGTGCATTTGGGATCGGATTGCTTGCCGGCGCGCTTTCGGTGATTGGGTTTGTGTTCATTCAGCCGATGCTGGAATCAAAGATCAAACTAATCGACACCTGTGGCGTCCACAATCTGCATGGGATGCCGGGGTTATTGGGTGGACTGATCGCGATTGTTGTGGTGCCTGGTGTCGTCGGAGTCCAACTCGTGGGCATCGTGATGACGCTTGCCACGGCAATAGTTGGAGGAGTCATCGCCGGTATGGTCATCAGAGCGACGGGTACTACAGAGCAGGCTTATGAAGACTGCCATGAGTTTTCCCATGTCCCTGGGCCGGAGAGTGAACGCAAAGTGGAGGAGCTCGCGTTGGGCGCCAAGGCCGATATCGAAGCCTTGCAAAAGGAACTGCTTACTCGAGCGGCGGCACGAAGTTGAGTCGGGAACGAAAGATCCGGCTGAATGCCTAGTTGAAATATTGGAGGTGTTTATCCGCTCGCAGCAGGAACTATGAGACGACAAATAGCGCGCGGTATGTACGAGGTGCGGTTAGGTACGCCAGACAGGACTGAATATGATGGGCCCTGATTCGTAGTCTTTGCACGTCTGTGAACCTACATCAAGAGCTTTGAGTAAACTTATCCCATATCGCAGGTTCATGGGATAACAAAGGCAGACCTAATCCACCCCGTATCGCGTGGTACAGTTCATCCACTGCAGCTTCTTTCGTGATCAACAGCGTCGCACCGGCCTGCCGCATTGCCTCCTGGTTATCCTCTTCCGCATTCACTGAGATTCCAATAATGCAGATGCCAGGATAATGCGCTTTAATCCAGGTCGTTGCCTCAATTCCGTTGAGCCGCGGCATATTGATGTCCATGATGATGACCTGAGGATGCAGTTTCTCTACAAGCTCAATGGCTTCCTGTCCGTCCTTGGCTTCTCCCACGAGGAGAATGTCCGCATACTGCTCTAACGTCGTCCGTAACCCTTGCCGCATCATGGCATGGTCATCGACCAGAAGCAGGCGAATGACAGCTGATGGGATGTCCGTCGCCTGGCCACGCGTACCATTTCCTGATGAGGGGAGTGGACGGCTATCCCGGGCGGTGATCCGGACTTCCTGCCAGGAGGCAAGTGGTAAGGTGAGTATTGCCGTAGTACCGTGTCCAGGCACTGACTCAATGGTAAAGAACCCTCGGAGCGCTTTCATGCGCTCCTTAATGCTGAACAACCCGAATTGTGAAGACTGATCACTTGGGCCGGTCCGGCTCGATGGTTCAAAGCCTTGCCCTTCATCACGCACCTGGATCGCTAAATGGCCCCCATGCTGTTGTAAGGTAACGGAGGCGTGGTCTGTCTGCGCATGTTTCGCCGCGTTTATCAGCAGCTCGCGGACTGATTGGAACAGTAACACAGCCTGATCCTCGGGCAGGGCAAGGTGCAGATGTTCTGGTACATTGACCAGGACGGTCATTTCGTGCTTCTTCATGTATTCGGCTAACCATCGCAGGGCGGCCGGCAAGCCATGTTCGCGTAAGACGGGTGGGCTCAGTTCCGCCACCAGTGTCCGTGTATAGGACAATGCGTCCGTCAAAACTTCGTCGAATTGTTTGACCACTTCGAGACATTCAGGCAGCCCCTGCAAAAGACGCTTGGCGTGCCCCACCTTGAACTTCCCTAAAACCAGAGTCTGTTGAAGGTGGTCATGCAGCTCTGTGGCTAAACGCTTGCGCTCCCGTTGTTCGGCAAGATTCAGTTCGGTTGCGAGCGCCCGCAGGCGGTCTTGTGTCTCGAGAAGTTCAGCGGTGCGTATGCTGACCTGCCGTTCCAGGTCTTGTGCAGAGTGTTTCAGACGCAACTGCGATTCCTTGAGCTCGGTAATGTCCATGCCCTCGCACAGCAAATACTCGACGTTGCCGGCGTCGTCGCGAAGCGCCGTGACGGTGTTCATCGCGTAATGCAACTCTCCGTTGCCAAGGCGATAGGGCGCTTCACCGCGCGCAGGCCCCGGCCCGCTGAGTGCTTCCGAGAATTGCCGACGCCAGTCATTCACCGTGTCTGGCAGATCGCGCCACCAAGGAGCCTCGAGGAAATTTTGACCAATCAGGTCCTCGGGGTAGATCCCTGTCCCTTCATTGTTTCGATAGACGGATTCGCTGAATCGCAGGATTTGTCCCTCCGGTGAAAGCAAGGCACTAAAGGCGAACTGCTGATTGAAAACTGCGCTCATGAGGCGTTCATTCGCACGTAACTTCTCCTCCGTCTGTTTACGTTCGGTAATGTCGCTGCAGACGCCAACCATCCTTGTGGGGATGCCTTCTGCTGTCCGGTAGAGCGTTCCTTTGCCTTCCACCCATCGTTCCCTTCCGTCGGGGACCAGAATGCGATATTCGATGTGGTGTTCCGTGCCGTTCTCAAGCGTCTTGGCAATAGAATTCAGTACTCGCTCACGGTCTTCGGGGTGAATGTCCTTCTGGTATGCCTCGAATGAGCCATCAAAGGTTCCTGGAGCGAGGCCATGGAGGGCCTCCAAGCTTGGCGACCAAGAGACCTTGTTGGTGGCCAGGTCCCATTCCCATGAACCCATTCGGCCGGCTTCCAGTGCTTGCCGCAGCTGGTTTTCGCTTTGTCTGACTATTTCTTCGGTGCGTCGGCGCTCAATGCCCAATGCCAACGTATCAGCGATGGCTTGCGCCAGCTGGAGTTCCTCCTGATCGAGGAAACGCGGATTAGAGAAATACACCATGAATTTTCCAATGAGGCGTTCTCCGTATGTAAGCGGAATGAAGGCAAGCGCACGGATCCCTTCTTTTTGAATGACGGCCTTCAGTTCCGATGAGAGGTCAGCGTGCTCAACAGCATTGATGACAATGGGTTTCGGCGTGGGTGCATCCGGTTTCCAAGGCGAGTGCCCCTCAACTGTCTGGCGATAGACAGCGGATAATCCACGCCACGCCTTAAACCGCATGATGCCATCGGGATCGAAAAGGAGGATGGAGGCGCGGTCAGCCTTGAGAGATTCCGCGATGGCATCGAGAGCCTGCTTGTACAGGTCGGGTAGATCAAGGACTCGATTAACGGCCGTCGCCAGTCTGAAGAGTTGTTGCTCGCGATGCTGGATCAGCTTTTGTTTTGTAATATTTCGTACGATTTTTGATACCCCGATAATGCGTCCCTGGCCATCATACATGGGCGAGTTCGTCAACGCGACGTCGAGCAACTTGCCATCTTTATGCCGGCGCACTGTCTCGTAGTGATTGATTCGTTCACCGGACAAAATGCGTTGTAGGATGCGAGGTTCCTCCGCCTGCCGGTCTTGCGGTATGAGAAACGTCACAGGATTGCCAATTGCTTCTTGGGCCACATAGCCAAAAAGCTCTTCGGCGGCGCGATTCCAGGACTGAATCCGACCGTCCACGTCTATGCTCAAGATGGCATCGTCAGACGAGTTTACGAGTGCCGCCAGATGTGCCCTCGTGGTCTCGCCCTGTCTTCGTTCGGTTATGTCGATAAGCATATTGATCCCGCCTACGATCCGACCCTCAGCATTACGCAGGACGGTGGGGTAGGGGGTAAACCAGATGCGCGTACCATCCGGCCGTTCGGCAATGGCTTCTGCCCCTCGTATCATGCGGCCTTCCTTTAGGGCGATGGCCATTGGGCATTCGTCATGAGGTAACAGTGTTCCATCCGGACGGTACATCTTCCAGCTAACACACCATTGATCTGCACCCAACACGGGGACATGCCCGGCGAACTCCACAGCCGCCGGATTGAAATGTGTGAGCCGACCTTGAGCATCGGTCGTATAGATGGGCGTCGGTAGGGCGTCGATCATCTCGCGAAATCGTCGCTCATTGTCTCGAAGAGCCTCCTCCGCTTGCTTGCGATCCGTGATATCCCGTGTAAAACAACGGGTATGGACAAATTGGCCGTTATGAAAGAACACGCTAGAATTAATAAGCACGTGGCGAACTGAACCTTCTTTGCAGCGCAGACGTGCCTCGTAACACTCCAAGGTTTCACCTTGCCGCAGACGGCTTAAGATGTCGTCAATGACCGCCTGATCGGCATGAAATTCTGCAATGTGATGCCCAAGATATTCCTCTCGTGTATAGCCAAGCATGTTGAGTTCGGTTTCGTTGGCCCAAAGAATTTGCCCATCTGGTCCCACCCAATGCATTCCTTCGGCCGCGTTCTCAATGAAATCTCGAAGTTCCGACTCCCTAGAGCGTAGGACGTCTTCTTGAGTTTTACGTTCGGTGATGTCACGGATGATGTGGATAAAATGAATCTGCTCGCCTTGACGAAACGGCTTGGAACTGATTTCAACAGGAAATACTGTGCCATCTTTCCGTTGGTGAAGGGTTTCCCACCTCGCACCATTGTGCTGAAGCGATTGCTGCATCTGCGCTTCAATAGCAGAATGCGTGTCTAGAGAACGAAGGTCATACAGATGCCTCATGTGGAGGTCCGCTAAAGAATAGCCATACAGTTGTTCGGCTAACGCGTTCGCCGAAATAACCCTATATTTGGCATCAAGGATTAAAATAGCGTCATTGGCGGCCTCGAAGATGGCAGTAAAAAACTCTTTACTTTGAAGAATTGACGGCCCGCCATCCGTTGCATCGCTAGCCTCGTGCATGCTGCAGCCTCCTTTCGGTCTAACGGAAATACCTTAGGACTGAAGTTGTCAGGCAGGAGCTAGGGGTATCCCTAGGGGTAGAGGCAAACGGAAGAACGCAGCATGACGAGGGCCAATTTGCTGAGGTGGCCTCCGACGTACCTCCACTCTTGTAAACCCAAAGCTAGCCTGTATAGTTCTTCTCCTCTGTGGTTAAAACAAACCGCTCGTGGATGTGACCGTCCTGGAATCAATCTTGTCTTGCCGTCTTCATTTAACGAAAACTCCCGTCAAGGAAGTTCTAGGCCATGCCGACTATGAAACGACGCTGCGCTATGCCTAGTTGGCGTTGGACTATCTTAAGTCGGTTGTTCGCAAGAGGTCGCTCGGGCTTGAGATGCTAGCGTTCATCGAGCCGGCCAATGAAAGACTGGTTGGGAGCAAAACGGGGAGTGAAAAAGTCGAATCACTAATAGTGGTGCGCCCGACAGGACTTGAACCTGTAACCTTCTGATCCGTAGTCAGACGCTCTATCCATTGAGCTACGGGCGCATCTGTATTTTTCGCTGGGGTGTAAGTCTTGAGGTAAAGGGCTCGCTTGACGACGATGGTGATGGATGGAGTCTCGTCTCAGCACTCAGCGCTTAGTCCCAGCACTTACCAGCGTCAGTGGTTATACAGTTCTCAGTGAGAGGGGGTCAAGAGACGAACGCTGGAAAGTCTTGATTCGAGGTCCGGGGGCAGGTGGCTAAGGGATGGTCTTGCTCACTTCGCTTGAGAAGGGACTTTCGGCACCATCCGTATTGTATGCGGTGACTGTGAAGAAAGTAGGTGGTCCCGGATTCAAGGCCCGTCACGGTGTAGTCCGTGACATTCACGGGAACGGCTGCTATCGGCGCTCCATACGCACCTGGCGCTGTTGCCTGATAGATCTTGTGTCCCGCAAGGTCCGATCCCTCACTGGCATTCCACGAAAGCGTAGCCGTTCCATTCGTTGAGGCAGGGTTGGACGATGCGCACGCTGTCGTCATGAGTAGGAATGTACATATCTGGAATGCAAGATGATAATGACGGATCATCGATCTGGTGAGGTTCATAACACGCCTACGTCAGGTTCCTGTGCCGAGGGGGTCAGTTTGGTGGTCCATGATAGGAGCAATGCTTGCACAGATCTCGGCACCGGAATTATTTTTACAGAAGCGTATGGACATATCAAGGATGAAGATTGATCGCCTGTGGCAATCAGCATGAGGGTAGGGGGGCTGTTCCAGAGCAATGAAAACACTGAGGGGCTTCCTCCTCTTCGGGAGAAAGCCCCCCATGCCTCGTAGCTTAGGGAGCTACGATTAGGATTAGTGGCCGCCCTTCTTCTCGTCTTTCTTCTGTTCGCCGAAGGTGTCGGCATGGCCGCCCTTCTTCTCTTCTTTCTTCTTGTCGTCACCATAGACGATGACGTGCCCGCCGCCCTTCTTTTCTTCCTTCTTCCCTTCGCCGGCGAACGCTGGTGCGCTGAAGGTCACTGCCACTGCCACTGCCATGATTGCCATCAACATGCTCTTCATTATAAGAACCCCCTAAAATAAGAAGTTAAAAAATACGCGTGCCATTCGGTCGATGCGCTTGACTTGCCTTGCCAATCGACAGATTGTGCGGTCCGATTACTTCACTCAGGAAGCTAAGTCTTACTTGCCCTTCTCGTCCTTCTTCTTCTCTTCGCCGAAGGTGTCGGCGTGGCCGCCCTTCTTCTCTTCTTTCTTCTTGTCGTCACCGTAGATCGTCTCAACTACCTGTCCGGGCTTCTTGTCCTTGCCTCCCTCCTTCGGGCTCTCCCCCGCGAACGCTGGTGCGCTGAAGGTCACTGCCACTGCCACTGCCATGATTGCCATCAACATGCTCTTCATTATAAGAACCCCCTAAAATAAAGATGTTAAAAAATATGTGTGCCACTCACTTGGCACTTGCCTAGAAGCTCAGCAAGGGTAGTGCCATTCCGCCCTATTGGTAAGATGAAACAAAGACCATCAGGTAATCAGCAGGTTACGAAATTCCTCTCATGAAGATGTGAATGGTTTATCCTGCAGGGTGCCGTAGCGGAATAGTTTGTGTACGACTAAACTGCCTCATTCCGCTCGCTAACATGCATGATGGCTGCGCGTTTCGGGAGTCCTCATCCTTAGAGGAGTAACTTGAGGTGGACGAGCTATTCGGGGAAATAGGTGTGAGGGTCTGACATTCCGGGAACAACGCTGCTGACTAGCACAGAGCGGAGTGTCTGCTTTTCGCGTAGATCAAGCCCTCCTCCAGCGTTGCGAAGACTCCATCAAGCTGAGCCTCATAACAGTCATCAAGCATTCGGCCCATGTCAGGACCAGGCTGGATTCCGAATTCCAACAAGTGACGGCCCATGATAATGGGAGGAGGCGTCTGACGGTCCACTTCCAGCTGCCGTGCTCGGGCCAACAGCCACTCACCGGCGGGAAATCCATCAAACTGTTTCGGCGGGCGTCCTGCGTGGTCGGCCCTCGCCACACGCACCAATCGGTCTATGCGCTGGACTTGCCTTGCCAATCGGCGGACTGCGCTGTCCGAAGCGTTGGCGTCATGGAGGGCACGGGGACGAAGATGGCAACATACCAGCGGGACCACCTCATCGATCAGATCGTGCTGCTTCGTCAGCCGCTCAAGAAAACGTTGTGTCGGGCCTGCCCCTTCCGATTCATGTCCTCGGGAGGTGACGCGTCCATATTCTTCTTTGGTCGTGGCCGGTTTGCCGAAGTCGTGGCAGAGGACGCCCAACCCGACTACCAGGTCGTCCGGCTCATCACCGGTGCGCTCCGCAGCGAACCAGTCCAGGCAGTGGAGTGTGTGGATCCAGACGTCGCCTTCCGGATGCCAGATGGGATCTTGTGGACAGCCTTCAAGGGCTGCGAGCTCCGGATAGAAACGGAGCCAGCCGCAGTGACGTAAGAACTGCAACCCCAGCGATGGCTTGCGTCCTTGGAGGAGCAGCTTCTTCCATTCTTCCCACAGACGCTCGCTCGGTTGACCTTCCTGGGAGAGTGTCCGGCACAGGGCCACTGTTTCCGGGGCGACCGTGAGCTCAAAGCGGGCCGTCAGTTGCATGCCACGCAAGACGCGTAGAGGATCTTCGGCGAATCGGCTCGACGCGTGGCGCAATATCCTTGCATCGAGGTCGCCGCGACCGTTGAAGGGATCGCGAAGCTCCATGGTGTCCGGATCCCAGGCCATCGCGTTGATGGTGAAGTCTCGCCGTGCAAGCGCCTCGTCGATCGGCATGTCGGGGTCGGCTTGCCTCAGCAAGCTAGGGAGAGAGGTGTCGTCAGTGCGCATGCGGGAGGGAATGGACAGATCGACCGGCAGACCTTGCAACTTAAAGACCGCGAACGTTTTTCCGACGAATTGCACGGAGAAGTACTCGGCCAGCAATGTATGGACTTGACCAGGCGGCACACCCGTCACTTCGAGGTCCACATCCCGTGGCTGTTGACCGAGCACGAGATCACGGACCGAGCCGCCGACCAGCCATGTTCTCCCACCGGCGCGGCGAACCAATTGCTCAATCTTGCGCAGTGCTCCCGCAAGCGTGGGATCTTCGATGCGAAAGCGGGCCGGCACTTAGATCCCCGCTTCGCGGAGGAACTTCGCGGCTTCTTCCGGTGACACCGGATTGATGTAGAAGCCGGTGCCCCATTCGAAACCGGCGACTTGCGTGAGTTTGGGGATGATCTCCAGGTGCCAATGGTAGTACTCGCCGGTTTTCTCATGAAGGGGAGAACTGTGGAGGATGAAGTTGTATGAGGGGCGAGCGAGCACTTTGTCCATGCGGCGCAGCGACTCCGAAAGGATCGGGGCCAGAAACTCGAATTGCGACTTCTGGCTCTCCTCAAAATACGCCGCGTGGCGCTTGGGGAGGATCCACATTTCGAACGGAAATCGTGGCGCGAAGGGTGTGACGCAGAGGAACTCCGGATTCTCGGCGACGATGCGATCTCCCTCCGAGAGATCCTGCCGGAGGATATCGCAGTAGATGCAACGCTCTTTCTGCTGATAGTGCATGCGGCATCCGTCCAGCTCCTCCTGCACGTTGGTCGGGACGATCGGCAGGGCGATGAGTTGAGAATGGCTGTGCTCCAGGGTGGCGCCGGCGGACGCGCCGTGGTTCTTGAAAATGAGAATGTAGCGAAATCGAATGTCCTTTCTGAGGTCGATCATTCGGTCTCGATAAGCCCATAGCACGTCCTCGATCTTCTTGGTCGGGAGATCGGCGAGGCCCTCGACATGGGTGGGTGTTTCGATGATGACTTCGTGGGCACCCACGCCGTTCATGCGGTCGTAGAGTCCCATCCCCTCGCGACCCATCTCACCTTCAACTTGCAGCGCGGGAAATTTATTCGGGACGACGCGTACGGTCCAATTGGGAGAATTGGGTCCGCCCGGCTGCGGCCGATAGGCCATGATTTCTTTAGGCGTGAGCCGTTCCTGTCCCGGGCAAAACGGACAGAGGGTCGTCGAAATCGGTCGGGCAGGTTGGAGGTTGATAAAGTCATGTGGACGACCCCTGCGCTCAGTGGAAATAATCACCCAGCGGCCCACAACGGGGTCACGTCTTAGATCTGGCATCTCTTCTCCTCCTACAATATAGGGGTGAAGGGGAGGGGTGAGGAGAAAGAAGACTCACCGTCACCGGCTTGGAAGCCGAACCCCTTGGCAACCCCTTACGATGATCACACTCTCCACAGTTCGGCCTCAAATTCCGGCCCAGGTACGGTCAGGACGGCCGGATGATGGCCAGGATAGCGAGCGACTTCGAGGCCGTGTTCTCGCACGATGATCGACATTTGGAGCGTATTCCCTTGTTCCAGGCAGAGCTCTTTCCAAGGGACGGCCAACTCCAGAATGGTGTGGGCCTTGATTGACCGATAGGAGCCGATCTCTTGCCAAGCATCTGCCTGGGTTTGGCGAGACAAGAGAAAAGCCTCCGGGCCTGGCGAGGTAAGCGCAAATGTCAGCCGAAAAGCAAATTGAGCCCCTTGCAACCGAATATCAACGTCGAGGCCCTGTCGTGTCGTACTCGCTTCGTCTGGGTCGAATCTCATCACCAGCTGATTTGAGGTCCAACCGAATTGGATCGCAGTGAAGAGTCCATCGGCTTTCCACATGGCTCCAAGCGGGGGCTGGGTGTTGATGTTTCCGGCGCCACGCCATTCGAAAAAGTCGGTCACGATGCCGTCGATTGTGGGATTCAGCAGGACGAGCGGCTGTTGGACTGAATCGGATTCTGAGGCGATGGCCCTCGTGCAGATCGGAGTACTTAGTTGATCGGGGGGCGGGATGCCCATATGCGTCCAGACATTCCGAAGATGGGTGCGGAAGAGGCGGTCGAATTCAGGCTTGAAATCGGTATCGAAATCATCGCCGTACCACCAGAACCAGTCGCTCCCTTCGGCAGCGTAGAGTTCTTGCCATGCCGCTTGGGCACGATCAGGCGGAAGACTCTGTGCGAGATTCACCAGTTGTGTACGAGTGTGACCGAGGAGATCCCACCCGCGATTGTCTTCGTAGTGCCCGATCCAGATCTTGTAGTCGGAATTGATCCAGGATCCTGAATGGAGGCAGGGGAGCTGTTGTGTGGGTTGCACGGCAGTGATTGCATCCGACATGGTGGAGGCCTGGACCAGGACCTGTCCGTCGTGATCCAGTTCGTGGTTGGTGAAGGCTTCGTACAGGAGAGACAGGAACTGTTCCCCGCCGTCGTGATAATGTTCCCACGGATTTTCACCGTCCAGGATGATGGGTATGACGATCTTCACTTGCGGTGCATCGTGGACAATGCCCCGCAGACGCCGCAGGACATCCTCAGCGGCGGATTCGGGCGTTGTCTTGTGGTAGACGAATCCGAATGCGTCTGAGATCTCGCGGTCGCGGAACAGTACGGTCAACGCATGTTCGGGTTCACCGATGCGATAGGGTTGATAGAGCGCGGACTGCCGATGCCATGGGCGGCCGCACAGTCCCAGGGAGCGTGCGAGGATGCCCTCGTCCGTGGCAAACCAGCGAAGGCCGGTCTGATGGATCAGCGGAAGCATCTCGGGACACACTGATCCCTCTGATGGCCACAAGCCGGTCGGAGCCCGCCCGAATGTGGACTGATGATATTCGACGGCTTGTTGAAGTTGTGCTGTCGCGTCCTCCGGAGCATGGAAACGAGCAGGCAAGGGGAGATCTGGTCTGGCTCTTCGGTTGATCTCGGTGTCGATCACCAGAGGCAGAATCGGATGGTAGAAGGGAGTCGTCGTCAGTTCGACTTGCTCCCGCTCCATGAGTCGCCGGTACAGCGGAAGGATGTCTTGCACGGCCGTCCGCTGCAAGTCCAATACTTCCTGCTTGTCCTCCTCGGTGAAGCTGCGATTTTTCTGGCGCAGCGCAGCCAGACGAGGATATTGTTGAACGGTGCCATATCCGAACCAGGCGAGGTTGTGCCAGACTTGGAGGTCTAGCAACTCTTGTGTGGAGAATTGACGGGCGACGCGGTGGAGATCATGCCCCGGGACATCCAGTCCGCGTTTCACCAGCAACTCATGGTATCGTGGATAGGGGCGCACCATTGTCGCCCAGTTCGCTGAAAAGAAATGACGGACCAGAAAGGCCTTTTCTTCAAGGGTGAGGCTGGCCGCTGGGCGTTGTGCATGTTCGAGAAACAGATCGAGGATTTTCCCGCTACCGATCTCCTGTAACTGCAAGAGGAGAGACGGCGTAAAATTGAACGTGGCGCTTACGCTGGGGAATTTCTCCAACAGATAGGCCATATCGTAATAGGCCTTGGTCGCATGCAGGCGCACCCATGGCATACTGGCCGATCCGGCCACCGGGTCGGTGTAATAGGGCTGGTGCATATGCCACAGAAAACACACGTGGACATGCTTCATTGATGCCGATTCCCCTTCATCTTGGCGAGTATGTCATAGGGGGTATGAGCATGCAATCTGCAGGCGGATTTGTGATGGAACATCGCACGAGGAGTTGAGATGGTGAACTTTCTTCGGTATTGGGGGCCGGTGTGTGGCTATGCCGGGCTCATTTTTTATTTATCCGCGCAGTCGCATCCGGAAGATCATGTGCAGTTCGTCACCTATTTCAGTGATAAGGTTTTGCATGCCGTGGAGTATGCGGTATTCGGTGCGTTGTGCTATCGGGCTCTTCGTGGAAGCGGGAATGATGCGTGGAGACAACAAGCGATTCCAGTGGCCATTCTCCTGGCCTCCTTGTATGGGGCGAGCGACGAGGTTCACCAGGCGTTCGTTCCATTTCGAGATTCGAACTGGTTGGATTGGGTGGCGGATACAGTTGGAGCTGCGATTGGCGTGACGGTCATGCATCGGGTGTTCAGTCTCAGGCCGGTCGGCTCGATTCCAGAAGTGTTGAGGTAGGGCCGATCGAATATGAGGTGTTCGTGACAAGTCATGGGATGCTCGCTATAATTTGCTGAATATGTTGTCGGCGAACACCACTCCTTTCAAGACTCCGTTGTCTCCTCCCGATCAAACTCTCATCGCGCAGACCGTCGAGACTCGTTTTTCTCCCGGCCTTGTCTTGAAGGCGCTGACGCCATTGGCAGGCGATGCCTCCAATCGGCGCTACTATCGCGCCACCGTTGCCGGCGGGCCACCACATGCTGTGATCGTGATGCAGCTCGCTGAGCCGGAAGGCTTCAAGCAGTCCGAAGAGGCGGTCAGTGGGGGGATTCACCAGATCGCTGAACTGCCGTTTATCAACATCATGTCGCATCTGGCCAAAGCGAATGTGCCGGTGCCTGCACTCCACTACTATGATCAATCCGCAGGGCTGCTCTATCTGGAAGATTTCGGAGATGTGACCTTGGCGGAGGCTGTTAGCCAGGCGGATGCGCCAAGTTTGGAGTCACGGTATAAGCAGGCCATCAATGTCTTGGTACAGATGCAGATCAACGCCACGACGCCGGCGGATCCTGGGTGCCTGGTGTTTCACCGCAGTTTCGATGTGCCGTTGCTGATGTGGGAGTTCGATCATTTTCTTGAGTATGGAATTGTGGCGCGTCGCGGCAACCAGTTGCCTGAAAAGGACGCTACGGCAATCAGACGGGAGTTCGAAGGAATCGCGGAACTCCTCGCCGGGCAACCACGCGTCTTTACGCATCGCGATTATCACTCTCGCAATTTGATGGTCGACGGGCTTCGGCTCGGCGTGATCGACTTTCAGGATGCGTTGATGGGACCGGCAACCTACGATCTTGCCTCACTCTTACGGGATGCCTACATTCGACTTGACGAAGCCCTCGTTGACGATTTGGTGGGGTACTACCTTGATCAGCTGGCCGAACAGCGCTTCGTCTGGACCAATCGTGCCGCGTTTCGACGGCTGTTTGATCTGACGAGTATTCAACGCAATCTGAAGGCGGCCGGCCGGTTTGTCTACATTGATCGGGTCAAAGGCAACTCGAAATTCTTAGCTGATATCCCTCGTGTCTTGAGCTACGTCAAGCGCAATCTTGAAAAACATTCGGAGCTGGATACACTCCGGAGGTACCTCACACCGTATGTGCCTGAATTGGAGTAGAGGACTGATTGTGTGAAGGCCATGATTCTTGCGGCTGGTCTGGGCACTCGCCTGAGACCGCTGACGTACACCATTCCTAAGCCGTTGCTGCCGGTCGGCGGGGTGCCGCTCATCGTCTGGAACCTCCTGTTGCTGAGGCGGCATGGATTCCATCAAGTCGTGATCAACCTGCATCATCTGGGGCCGATGATCGAGCAGGCATTGGGCACGGGTTCGAAATTTGGGATGCGGATCATCTATTCGCATGAGCCGGTCATTCTGGGCACCGGCGGTGGAATCAAACAAGCGGAATCTCATTTTTCGGGAGAGCCCGTGTTGATTCTCAATGGGGATACACTGGTGGAATTGGACCTTGAGGCGCTCTGTGACTTTCATCGCACCAGCCACGCGGCGGCAACGTTGGTGCTTCGGGAAGATTCGGACGCGGTCAGCTGGGGGCTAGTTGAGTTGGAAGAGAAGGGGAGGAAGATCCTGCGTATCACCGGAAAAGGGCTTGCGGATTCCGTTCCCACGATGTCGCGCATGTTCGCCGGGATTCACATCTTGCACCCTCGGTTGCTCCGGCAGGTGCCGAAAGGAGTGCCCTCTTCGATCATCGATCCTTATGTGAACGCCATCGAGCGAGGAGAGCCGGTGCTCGGGTATGATCTGCAGGGCTATTGGTCGGATATTGGCACGGCCGAGCGCTACGCGCAGGCGGAACGGGATGTCCGAGCGGGACTGATTCGTTTGGAAGCTCGCCAGCCAGCCGAAGCGCATGTGCCGCTCAGCTAGACCGCCTTGCCCCAGTCGCAACCCTCCGTCGACCAGTCACCTCGTCTTGCCTATTTTTGCTGTTTGAGTAACCGAGCCAGATAGGTTCGCTGAAGCTTGAGCGATTCGGCGGCTTTTGTCTGATTGCCTTCGGCCAGTTCCATCGCGCGCGCGATGATGTAGCGGCTGTGGTGTTCCATCGATTCATGGTAGGGCAGGTTCAGGTACGGGAGAAAAGTGTCTTCGCCTCGACAGGGACCAGTGTCATCTGCCAGGAGCGCCAACATCTCCGGTTCAATGATGTCTTTCTGGCTCAAGACGACGGCGCGCGCGATCACATTGTCCAATTCCCGAATATTTCCCGGCCAGGGATAGCCGGTCAAGGCCTCGATTGCCGCCATACTCAGTGCCATGCCTGGTCGTTTTGCATCTCTCGTATGCCGATCCAAAAAGAACTGGGCCAGGGCCGGGACATCCCCTGATCGTTCGCGAAGCGGTGGCAGGGTCAGGGTCACGACGTTGAGTCGAAAATAGAGATCTTCGCGGAACTGGCCTGCTCGCACGGCCTGCCGAAGGTCCTTGTTCGTGGCCGCAATGATACGAATGTTGACTGAGACGGTCTTGGAGCCGCCAACACGCTGAAACTCCCGGTCTTGCAGGACACGTAATAACTTCGCTTGCAACGGAAGGGACATGTCTCCGATCTCGTCAAGGAAGACGGTTCCCCCGTCCGCCATTTCCAGCTTGCCCTTCTGCTGTCGGTCGGCCCCGGTGAACGCTCCTCGCTCATGTCCGAATAGTTCGTTCTCTAGCAACGTCTCCGTCAAGGCGACACAGTTGATGACGATGAGCGGCATGGCACTACGATGGCTCCACTGATGGATCGACCGAGCGAAGAGTTCCTTGCCGGTCCCGCTTTCGCCGAGGAGTAATACGCTCGCATCGGATTTGGCGGCCCGTTGTGCCGCTTCCACGACAGACTTGACGGACGGGCTGTTGCCGACGATGGAGGCATAACGGCCGTCGACCTCAGACCGGAGATAGGCGACCTGGCGTCGCAGTGAATCTCGCTCCAAGGCTTTGCGAATCACGATCAACAGATGGTCTTTATCGAGGGGTTTGGTCAGAAAGTCGTACGCCCCTTCCTTCATGGCCTCAACCGCGGCTTCAACAGAGCCATGCGCGGTCATGACGATGACGGGAATATTTTCAGTCGGTTTGATCTGGGACAGGCGCTTGAGAACTTCAAGTCCTGACACTTTGGGCAGTGTGAGGTCCAGGAGGATCAGCTGGGGAGACTCGTGAACGATATGGTCAAGCGCCTGTTGCCCCTCGGTGGCCGCGACGGTCTCGTATCCGGAAGCATGGAGCCGGTCCTCAAGCATCATGACGATGTCGGGGTCATCGTCGACAATAAGAATTTTGGCGTTCATCGAAATAATCCTCTGTCTTCGGTCGCCCGTTATGGCCGAATCGGCCAGGAAGTCGTTATCTATTGACGAGCGGCGATGTGCGAGACATCCCCACCTACCCGTTCATGACGTTGATGACGAGTCCCGTCAAGGGCTTCGGGTAAAAATATGTCGATTTGTGGGGCATCCGCTCGCCCGCAGCCGCGACCGCTTGCACTTCACTGACCTTCGTGGCGTTGAGCAGGAATGCGCCCGTCCCTGTTCCGTCCGCCACCCAGTCCAGGGCCTCATGGTCATCTTTGGTGTACAGAATGGCTTCTTGTTCCTGTTGCGTTGGACAGAGCCTGGTCACGATCAGTTGCTGCAGCAGGGAGACGTCGAGTTTGGCTCGAGGTGAGGCCTGAATGGAAGGTCGATGCGCCGGCTTCAGTGTGAGAGTGATGTAGCGGTTGTCGCCTTGACGCGTCAGCCCGAACACTGGGGCCTTCTTTCCTTCAGTCCGCAAGCTGGCCAGGAATTGTGAGCGTGTGTGCTTTTGGGTGGATGCGTTAAAGGGGAATTCTCGAAGCTCGAACACGTCGTCCAGTACCGTCTTGATCTGGTCTGTAGACGGCAAGGGGGTGGTCGCAACGCGGTGCGTTGGTAATACCGTCAAGCCTGGATCTTCAAGCGGGGTGAGCAGCATGAGCACCGAGTCGTATGGTTGCAGCCCAGCCTGAGGGCCCATCTGCTGTCGCCGGAGCTTTTGATAGTTCAACGCCGTTTCATAGCGATGGTGACCGTCTGCGATGAACAGCGGCTTGCTGTGCATCGCATTGGTCACCTGTTTCAGTACCGTCTCGTCGGTCACGGTCCACAAGCATTCGCGACATCCGGCATCGTCTTGAAAGTCGTAGCGCGCCGGCGTGCCTTTTATTGCAGTTTCCAGAAGTTGGATGATGGCACCGAGCGGATCGGCGTAGAGGGACCAGATCGGGCTGAAGTTTGAACGACAGGCTTCAAGCAGATTCAGGCGATCAGTCTTTGCTGCGGCACGTGTGTTCTCATGAGGGTAGATATGTCCGGAGTCGAGCGCCTCCAGCTTTGCCAGCGCCAGAAATCCCCGAAGCATTTTCTTCGGAGCATCGGGAGCTGAATAGGGAGGGGTGTATTCAATCGTGTGATAGTAGACGGCCGGCGTTGCCTCGCGCTTCAGGATACCCTCGTTGAGCCAGGTCTGCAGTGTCGCTGCTGCGCGGGTGTACCGGTTATGGGCAGAGTTGTCCCCGGTCTGGTCGAGCCCTAGTTCCATTCGGATAATGTTGTGGGGATGGCGATCGTGAAGTCGCTTCTGCCCATTCGTGTCGATAATGTCGTACGGTGGGGCGACCACATCCTTGATGGTACCCACGAGCGTTTGATCGTACAGCACACCCTGGAATGGAAAAATCTGTGACATGAACAACCCCTTGGTTAATGTCGTGACAGTGCGACGACGGTTTGATGGTTAGAGGAGAGAGTGGGATCCTTTCGCCCTACGCTGTGCCGCTGCTACGGTCCAGCGTTCTTCTAGCTGGTGGGAAGACAACTATCGGTCGCGGGTAATCATATAATCAGCGGCGACCGACAGCGCACGGCGTGCGGTACTATCGTCGAAGCGTTCAAGCTCATGTTTGGCAGCGGCGATATAGGCGCTCGCGCGATCCATCGCATAGGTGATCGAACCGAAATCGGTCATCAAGAATAAGATTCGTTCCAGATCGGCGGTGCTGAGCGTCCGGGTTTCCATTCGGTCCTTGATCATTTGGCGGTCCTGCTCCGAGCAATGTTGCAACAGATGCAGCAGCGGCAGCGTCGCTTTTCCCTGCCGGAGATCTTGCCCGATCGTTTTTCCGAGCGACTCGCCGTTTGCGATGTAGTCCAAGGTATCGTCGGCGACTTGAAAGGCGATGCCGAGGTATTGTCCGAAGCGGAACAGCGCCTCCTGTTGGGTTTCAGACGCCTCGGCCAGAATGGCACCCATACGGCACGCTGCCGCAATGAGGCCGGCGGTCTTATGCTCGACGATCTTGATATACTCAAGTTCCGGCATCGAGGGGTTGCCGTTATAGTACAGCTGAAGGACTTCACCTTCCGCCATTTTGTTGCAGGCCTCGGCTAGGACTTCATTGATGCCTTGATTCTGGAACTCAACGACTTTGCACATGGCCTTCGTATAGAGGTAATCGCCGACGAGAATGCTGATCTGGTTTCCCCACACTTTACGTGCGGCTCTTCTGCCCCTTCGGAGATCGGCGTCATCGACGACATCGTCGTGTAACAGGGTTGCGGTGTGGATGAACTCCACGATGCTGCCAAGCTGATGATGCTCGGCGCCAGGATAGCCGCAGAGGCGAGCCGACAGGAGGAGGAGCAGAGGTCTGATGCGTTTGCCGCCACCGCTCAAGATATGGGCAGCGACCGTATTGACCAGAGTCACGCTGGAGTCGAGGTTCCCCCTGACTCGATCTTCCACTCCGTCCAGTTCGCCACGGTAGGCGTCCCACACATCCGACATACTGTGCAGGATTGCGATCGCTGGACTTTGTGTCATGCGCGGATGGTATGGCAGCCGAGGAAATAAAGTCAAGCAAATGAAAGAGGTATAGACGCCGCAATCTTGACAGAGGAATGACCCATCCAGTAAGGTCCCATCGTGACAATCAGGTGAGGTTCACCCTGAGTGCTAGAGGGGCAAATCCACCCCAGGTTTCTCGCGTGCTTCATTCCCTACATATATAGGAAAAACTCTCAGTCTTTTAACGAGATTAGGTACATGAACATTCCTGGGTTTCCACGCCAACAAGGGCTCTACGATCCTCGGCACGAAAAGGACTCCTGTGGGATCGGTTTTGTCGTTAACATAAAAGGGAAGAAATCCCATGACATTGTCCGTAAAGGTCTTCAAGTATTGGAGAATCTGACCCATCGTGGAGCACAGGGCGCTGATCCCTGCACGGGAGACGGAGCCGGCATTCTTTTGCAAGTCCCGCACACGTTCCTGAAGCGGGTCGCGGGGGATGTTGGCGTGTCATTGCCAGATGTTGGCGAGTACGGAGTGGGCCAGCTCTTTCTCCCGCCTACTGCAGATGCTCGGCGGTTGTGCGAGAAGCTGTTCACAGAGATTCTTGTGGAAGAAGGCTTGCGTTTGCTCGGTTGGCGAGATGTGCCGGTCAAGAGCGACCGAATCGGCGCGCAAGCGCGAACGACCGAGCCGTTCATGCGGCAGATCTTCATCGCGCGAGATGCCTTCAACGAAGCCCAATTTGAGCGAAAACTGTATGTGACTCGCAAGCGGGTTGAAAAGGCCGTGGCGGAGTCGGCCATTCAAGGGCGGGAACATTTCTACGTCTCCAGCCTGTCGGCCAACACCATCGTCTATAAGGGGTTGTTGTTGCCGCATCAAATGGCGGCATACTACCAAGACCTCACCGATGAACGAATGGTCAGCGCACTGGCCTTGGTGCACTCACGCTTCAGCACGAATACCTTTCCCACCTGGCCGCGGGCCCATCCCTATCGGTATGTGTGCCACAATGGAGAGATCAATACCCTGAAGGGGAACGTCAATTGGATGAAGGCTCGCCAGGGACGTCTTCATTCCGAGTTATTCGGGAAGGATATGGAGAAGCTGTTCCCGATCGTCTCGGAGGATCAAAGTGACTCGGCTTGTCTGGACAATACCCTCGAATTTCTGCTGCTCGGGGGCCGTTCGCTCCCCCATGCCATGATGATGTTAATTCCAGAGCCCTGGGTGGCGAATGCCCAGATGGATTTGGATCGTCGGGGCTTCTACCAGTATCACGCGGCGATGATGGAGCCATGGGACGGGCCGGCAGCTGTCTGTTTTACCGACGGCAAAATGATCGGCGCGACGTTGGATCGGAATGGGCTGCGTCCCTGCCGTTATCAAGTCACGACCGACGGTCTCGTGGTTCTGGCATCCGAGGCCGGTGTCTTGCCGGCTGACGCAAAAGAGATCCGCATGAAGGGCCGGCTCCAACCTGGCCGCATGTTCCTCGTCGATACGGTGCAGGGCCGTATCATCGATGACGAAGAGATTAAGGCCGATATCGTCGGCCGCAAACCCTATCGCAGTTGGGTGACGCAGTATGGTGTCTCGTTGGATGAGTTGCCGGAGCCGCTGAATGTTCCGCAGCCCGACCACCCGACGATCCGCCAGCGGCAGCAAGCCTTCGGCTATACGGTCGAAGAGCTCAAAATGGTCATCACACCGATGATCGTGATGGGCGAAGAAGCGATCTCCTCCATGGGCACCGATACCCCGTTGGCGGTGCTGTCTGACCGGCCGCAGCTTCTGTTCAAATATTTCAAGCAGCTCTTTGCGCAGGTGACGAATCCTCCCATCGATCCGATCCGTGAACAGCTCGTCATGTCGCTCGTGACTAACATCGGTCCGAAGCCAAACTTGATGGACGAATCGCCGGAGTCGTGCCGCCGTATCAAGGTGCAGCAGCCGATTCTTACGAACGCCGATCTGCAAAAGATTAGAGGTATTTCCGACCCGCACTTCAAGAGCAAGACCCTCCGCATGTTGTTCCGCGTCGCCGAAGGGCCTGATGGGCTTGGCGAGGCGGTTGACGACCTCTGCCGGCAAGCCTCGCAGGCGATTAAGGAAGGCTACAAGTTTCTCATTTTGAGTGATCGTGGCGTTGATGAACAGTGGGCCCCGATCCCGAGTTTGCTCGGTATCTCCGCCATCCACCATCACCTGGTTCGGGAATGTACGCGAACTGAAGTGGGCTTGATCCTCGAAACCGGCGAGCCTCGCGATGTGCATCAGTTTGCCTGTTTGCTCGGCTATGGTGCTGGGACCATCAACCCCTATCTGGTGTTCGAGTCGCTCGTCGACATGGAGCGTGATAACTATCTGCCGGAAGGACTCGATGCGCAGACGGCGGAAGGGAAATTCATCAAGGCCATTAACAAGGGCCTGCTCAAGATCTTCTCGAAAATGGGGATTTCCACGGTGCAGTCCTACTGCGGGGCGCAGATTTTTGAGGCGATCGGGTTGAGTCGCGAACTGATCGACCGCTACTTCACCGGGACCCCGTCGCGCGTGGAAGGGGTCGGCATCCGCGAAGTTGGTGAAGAAACGCTACGCCGACACCGAACTGCCTATGAGCCGGCGGCGATCCGCCAACTTGATTTCGGTGGCGAGATCCACTACCGCATTCAGGGTGAGCACCATAACTGGAATCCGGAGACGATCTACAAACTGCAGCATGCCAGCCGTTCGAACGATCCAAAGACCTACGCCGAATTCGCGCAGATCGTGAACGACGAGAGCAAGCGGCTGTCGAACTTGCGTGGTCTGCTGGATTTCAAGTTCGCCCCCCAGCCGATTCCCATTGAGGAAGTGGAGCCGGCCAAAGATATCGTGAAGCGCTTCAACACCGGCGCGATGTCCTTCGGCTCGATAAGCAAGGAAGCGCATGAAACGCTGGCCATCGCGATGAACCGGCTCGGCGGCAAGAGTAACACAGGGGAAGGGGGCGAAGATCCTGAGCGGTTCAAGCCCTTGCCGAACGGCGATTCAAAGAACAGCTATATCAAACAGGTGGCGTCTGCCAGATTCGGAGTCACGGCGCATTATCTCGTGAACGCGCGGGAATTGCAGATCAAGATGGCACAGGGGGCCAAGCCCGGAGAAGGCGGCCAATTGCCGGGGCACAAGGTGGACGAAAACATCGCGCGCTTCCGATATGCCACGCCGGGCGTGCAACTGATTTCGCCGCCCCCGCATCACGACATCTATTCGATCGAGGATTTAGCCCAGCTGATCTTTGACCTCAAGAATTCCAATCCTGATGCCGGGGTCTCCGTGAAACTGGTGGCGGAGGTCGGCGTCGGCACGGTCGCAGCCGGTGTTGCCAAGGCCCATGCGGACAAGGTGCTTATCAGCGGCGATTCGGGCGGCACTGGTGCTTCCCCCTTGGCATCGATCAAATACGCTGGGATCCCTTGGGAGCTGGGGCTGGCGGAAACTCATCAGACGTTGGTCCTCAACGATTTGCGAGGGCGCATCCGTGTCGAAACGGATGGCCAGATGAAGACCGGCCGCGACGTGGTCATCGCTACGCTGCTTGGTGCGGAAGAATATGGGTTCGCGACAGCCCCCCTCATCGTCGAAGGCTGCATCATGATGCGCAAGTGCCATCTGAATACCTGTCCGGTCGGGATCGCGACACAAGATCCTGAATTGCGCAAGAAGTTCAACGGCAAGCCGGAACACATCGTCAATTATCTGTTCTTCGTAGCCGAAGAAGCACGGCAGTTGATGGCGAAGCTCGGCTTCAGGACAATCAACGAGATGGTCGGCTGCGTCGACAAACTCAAGATCACGAAAGCCGTCGACCACTGGAAAGCCAAGGGGTTGGACCTCACGCCGCTGCTGACGGCTCCGGATGTGCCGGCGGATGTGCCGCGTTATTGCGTGCAGAAGCAGGACCATGGTCTCGCCGACATCCTCGATAACAAGCTTGTGGATCTCTGCAAGGCTGCGATCGAGAAGGGTGAGAAGGTCACGCTCGATCTTCCGATCAGGAACATCAACCGGACGACCGGCACGGTGCTCTCCAGCAAGATCGTGAAGAGGTACGGGCCGGACGGATTGCCGGAAGACACCATCTCGATTAAATTTACCGGCTCGGCAGGCCAATCGTTCGGAGCTTTCCTTGCGAAAGGCATCACGCTGACGTTGGAAGGGGAGTCCAACGACTATATCGGCAAGGGATTGTCCGGTGGCAAGATCATCGTCTTCCCGCCCAAGAACATTTTGTACAATCCGGAAGAGACGATTTTGATCGGCAATACGTCGCTCTATGGGGCCACGCAGGGTGAGGCCTATTTCTATGGGATGGCGGGGGAACGGTTTGCCGTGCGGAACAGCGGGGCACAGGCCGTCGTCGAAGGGACGGGCGATCACGGATGTGAATACATGACCGGCGGTGTGGTCGTGGTGCTCGGCAGGACTGGCCGCAACTTTGCGGCTGGCATGTCTGGGGGAGTGGCGTTCGTGCTGGACGACGGTGGGACATTCCAGAGCCGTTGTAACACTGGGATGGTCGAACTGGAGCCGGTGACGACGAAGGAAGACAAGCAACTGCTCCACGGGTTGATCACGAAACACTTCATGTATACGGGGAGTAGGAAGGCCAAACAGGTCCTCGATGCGTTCGAGGCCACCTTGCCGAAGTTTGTCAAGGTCATGCCGGTCGACTACAAGCGTGTCATAGAAGAACGGAAGCGGAAGGCGAGCGCGGTACACTAGTTGGTGAGGAGTGAAGGGTAAGGGGTAAAGAGGTTAGAAGAGAAAAGATGGGAGACCCGAAAGGTTTCATAAAATACGCCCGTGAGGGCCCGAAGCGTAAGCCGATCGAACTGCGTGTGCTCGATTGGAAGGAGATGTACGAACCGATCTCCGAGGACAGGCTGAAGACCCAGGGCGCGCGCTGCATGGACTGTGGCGTGCCGTTCTGCCAAGGGAACACCGGTTGCCCGGTCGTGAATCTGATTCCCGAATGGAACGATCTTGTCTATCGCGGTCGTTGGAACGATGCATTGAAAGCGCTGCACACGACGAACAACTTTCCCGAGTTTACGGGACGGCTCTGTCCTGCGCCCTGCGAAGGGGCTTGTGTGCTGGGCATCAATGAGGATCCGGTCTCCATCCGCATCCTCGAATGGAACATCGTCGATCGTGGCTTCAACGAAGGCTTCGTGACACCGGTCCTACCAGTTGTTCAGACCGGCAAGACCGTGGCGATCGTCGGCTCCGGTCCGGCGGGGTTGGCTGCTGCGCAACAACTGGCTCGGGCCGGCCATGAGGTGACGGTCTTCGAAAAATCCGATCGGATCGGAGGCCTGCTTCGCTATGGCATTCCCGACTTCAAAATGGAGAAGTGGGTCATCGACAGACGGTTGGAACAGATGAAGGCCGAAGGGGTGAAGTTCCAAACCAGTGTCGCCGTCGGTAAGGACATCACCGGCGAACAGTTGCGCCAACAGTTCGATGCGGTGGGATTGACGATGGGCGCCGAGCAGGCCCGCGAGTTGCCGATCCCGGGACGTGAACTGAAGGGTGTGCATCTTGCGATGGAATACCTCACCCAGCAGAACAAGCGCACGGCAGGCATTCAGTTTAGTGATGAACCGCTCACGGCAAAAGGCAAGCGAGTGGTCATTATCGGTGGCGGCGATACTGGCTCCGACTGTCTCGGCACCGCACACCGTCAAGGCTGCGTGGAGGCGCATCAATTCGAGTTGCTACCGGAACCACCGCCACAGCGGGCTGCATCCACACCGTGGCCGCTCTGGCCGATGCAACTACGCACGTCCCACGCCCATGAAGAAGGCTGTGACCGGCAATGGAGTGTGTCCACCACGAAATTTACGGGCCACGATGGCCATGTCACTAAACTCCATGCCACCCGAGTTAAGTTTGAAAACGGCAAGTTTGAACCGATGTCCGGTACCGAGTTTGAGATAAATGCTGATCTGGTGCTGCTGGCGATGGGCTTCACCGGTCCTGTCAGGAACGGTCTGCTCGACAACCTGGGCGTGAAGTATGACGCCCGCGGAGTGGTATCAGTGGGCGAGAATTTCATGACCAACCTCGACGGCGTCTTTGCCGGCGGCGACACGAAACGCGGCGCCTCACTCATCGTCTGGGCGATCGCCGAAGGGCGCAAAATGGCGGCAGGGATCAATCAGTATCTGCAGGCCGGGAAGTCTGCAAAAACCGGCCGCTAAAAATGCCTTCCGACTACGTTCTTGCATTGCTGCATTAACTGCCACATGCCTAGAGATTGTTGGCTTCGACTGCTTGCTCGACGGGTTTCGTTGAAAGGCGCCGTCTCGAACAGCCTTAAGAAATCACGTCATTGACATAGATTTGTCTGAAATGTAGCCTGTCCTCGTTTCGCCACCTCAAATACATAGATATCCCCACACATGAGTGCAAATCTTGAGCGATTTCAGAAGGACCTAGAGAAGCTCATTACTACAGGGCATCGCCTTGAGCTCGCGATGCAGCAACACTGTATGCCGGAGGAGTTCGAGAGGCAGGTCAGGGAAGGACTTGGGGAGGAGACGGACAAGTTCATCAAGGAATTGCCTTCTTTCAAGGGTGGATATCAACGGTGGTACTCGGAAGCTCTTGCTTTAATCAGGCAACTATTGCCAGATCGAGTTGAGGATTTTGTACGGCACTATCAAAAACCAAAAGGGCGAAAAGACATCACGTCCGATAACTATCGGATCGAGGACTGCCTTCAGGGCCTTAGTGTCACGAGGGGTTCTTACAAAGAGAAGGTTGTGGGATTGGAGGCAGCGTTACCTCATTTTGCACAGCAGTTGGCAATTGTAGAGGCAGCCCGGGCTAGGTTTGAGAGTTCTCTTTTTGAGATGCGCCAGTTGATGCAAGCAGATTTTCTAGATTCGGAGATGGCAGCTGCTGAAGAACTTGCGAGACATAAGTATGTGCGAGCGTCTGGCGCATTGGCTGGTGTGGCTATTGAAAAGCATCTAGCCCAAGTATGTGCAGACCATAGCATACCTATCTCGAAGAAAAACCCCACTATTTCTGACTTCAACGAAGCACTCAGGTCCAATGGCGTCATAGACGTTCCGCAATGGCGCTTTATTCAGCATCTTGCCGACATTAGAAACTTGTGCGACCACGGACGTAAGCCAGAGCCGACACCGGAGCAGGTTACCGATCTCCTGGCAGGTGTAAAGAAGACCATAAAAACTGTCTCCTAAAGTGAGGCCGCCCATGAGGGAATTGGCGTCTGGCCTGACTATCTGAATCCAAATGACAAATCCTCCAAGAACCATTGCTTTCACCTGCTACAGCCCGCCTCGTTGACAGTGTTCTGCCCAGGAACGTAGCCTGTCTCCCGTCCTACCACATTCAAAAGTCCAGAGGAGGGCTATCATGGCGGCTGTTGATTATTTCCTGAAGATCGCTGGGATTGAGGGCGAGAGCAATGATTTGAAGCACAAGGGAGACATTCAGCTGGATTCATGGTCGTTTGGGGGCACACAAACGGGTGGTGAGCATTTCGCCGGCGGTGGGGGCGGGGGTAAGTTCTCGGCACAAGATTTTCATTTCACGACGAAGCTCAGCAAGGCTTCGCCGAAACTCTTTCAGGCCTGTGCCACTGGTGAACGGTTGAAGAATGCGACGCTCGTGGCGAGAAAGGCAGGCGAGGGACAGCAGGAGTACTACAAGATTACGTTCAGCGACTGTCTAGTGTCTTCCTATCAGCAGGGTGGGGCTGTCGGGTCGGCCCTTATTCCAACGGATCAGGCGTCGTTGAGCTTCGGGAAGATTGAGATCGAGTACACGGAGCAAAAGGCAGATGGTTCGCTCGGAGCAATTGTGAAGGGTGGCTATGACTTGAAGCTCAATAAGACTGTCTAGCAGGATGCGGAAAAAGTCCGCCAGCGGCGTTCTCGCATCGCTCAGAGGCTCAACGATGAAGAGGAGACAGCCCAGTGGAGTCTATCCGTTCACCAAGATCCATCAGAAGGGTGAACGGATCACACGGAGTGCGGTATGGACCTCCTCGCCTCTTCGCTCACTGCGGCCTTGTTCGCGGAACGGCGCGTCTTGGCGCGCCGGGGCTGGGTGGGTGAGAACAGCGGCCTTTTTGCGCATCCTATATGGCTAGCCTCGTCTCACACCTCGATATCCGAGACTGCTACAGAGATCGGAATGAGTTTTCCAACAGCCTGCTAGGGGAAGCTGGATGTGTTCGGGAAAAACTCCAGAAAGAAGACGTTTACGCGGCGACGGTGCTGAGAACCGATTCTGCTTCAATAGATTGCTTCGAAATAGCAGGAGCTTTGCAGCCTTCGACCAGATCGGTGAATCGCTCACGGACTCCCTGTGCGTACCGAAGAAACTCGATCCCGAACTGGTTGTCTTTGTGCCATCGCACGATTGAGACCTCGACGGCGAGCGGAGATTCCGTTTCAGGGGCCTCGACGTGCAGCGCGAGGTAGCTGCCTGGCGTCAAGGCGATATTACTCTGCATTCGGCATCCCGTTGGAGAAAGATCGAAGAGGGTTCCTTCTCCTGCGCCATTGTCGGTCTGGACGCTGGCGGGGTACCGGACATATTTCCTTGAGCTGCATCGGGGCTGCATATCAACCTCGCTGTTAGTGCCTTTATCGGCGGTGCCGGGTAAAACTTAAATGAGCTGGCTATACAATTTCCTCCTCCTCGGGTTTCTGCTGGACCCAAATCCATTCGTGCCTGTATTGTACGTGTCACTCTTAGTCTGGAGAACCGAGCAATGACTCAACAAACCTATCCCAGAAGCCCCAAAGCTCTTCTTGGCGGTATCGCTCATCTCGGAAGGTTTATTGACAAGATTAGGCTTCGGAGCGCCGGGCAGATTCAGGACTACAACTACATCACGGTGGGGTTCGATAAGTCTCTCGTCGATTTTCTTGGGATCGACGCGCAATCGTTCGAGCAGCGCGTATTAGCTGGTGGGACGGATGAGGAGCTGCTTGCCTGGGTAAAAGTCAACGGCTGCAAGCTGTCTGAGCAGGAAGTCGCGCAATGGTCACAGACTCTACTGGTTTCCGGCCCGAAAGATGATGCAGCTCGTCGGCGGTTTCAAGACCGCCTTCAAGCTATCGCAAACAAGCGTGGCGTGGCCGTGAGCTCCTTGCCAGCTGTGACGACCTGGGTGGATGTGATCGAACTTGATGAAGAACGTCTCTGAGTATCGTGGCCTCTCCATGCCAGACCCTCGTCTCCTCCGGTTTCTCGGTCTTATTGCCATTCTGAACGTGCTGCATTTGGTCGACCATATCCTACGCGGTGACTTTCACTGGCCGATTGACGAGCAGTCGGTGGGGTTCATCGGCGTGGCAACCATTATCCTGGGTGGGATGGGACTTGGTGTGCGGCTCTATCGGTCAGGCCTGGTCGGACCACGGTTCTGGGTGATGGTTGGAGTGCTTGGTTTGGGGCTGGGTGGCTTTCGCATTTCAGCCCGATGACTGACCAGCCGGTGTCGGTCATCTACCATGCGTATACGGCTCTCTGGGCAGGGAGTTTGGCGGTAGGTTGCCTGTTCCTGCTTATGTTCTCTGTATTGGGTGCGACTGCCTTGGCAGCATCTCTGTGTAGACGAGGCGATGGGCTGTGAGTCGCCAAACCCAATTGGCGCTATCTCAAGTCTGTCCACCCGCCTGTTTGTGAACGAAAGGCCAGTTGGCGCGTCGTGGTGCGAATCACAGTCACGTCGTTGGTCTGGTCGATGGATTGCATCTGTTCGTGCGCCGACCAGCGCATGGCAAAGAAACCTCCGGTGAACGCGGAAAACGCCAGGGCGCGCTCAGAGGTAATCACAACGATGACATGGCCGCGACCCTGCAGTTGTTTGACGGTTTCATTTGGCCCCAATGCGTCGCTGAACCAATGGCCACGGCTCTCTTGAAATCCATGGACTCGCCGGCTGGTCTGCACCACGAGCAGGCGTGGTAGTACATGATGTCGTTCAACCTGCTCTTCGACACCCAACTGCACCTCTGTCCATCGACGTAAGCCGGAAGAAAAGCCCAAAAGCCGGCGGGTGGTCTGGGCAAAGCCGGCTGGCCCCTGGGCCGCCGTGGTGACAAGTGTCTCATTGACCCCCAATGGTTCCTCAACCGGACTGCCACCTCCTGGGAGCGCAATGACTCTGTCTTTGACGACTGTGACCAGGACATCGATCTGGCGAACTTGTGCGAGGACGGGACTTGAGCCCAGGGAAACTAGGATCATAAGAGCAAGCGTGGCGCAATTAGTGGTGGAAAGCATCGGCATCCCGTTCGCAGGGCTGGTTTAGTGTCGCCTACTCATAGAGCATCTTGCAACAGATCGCGCCGGAGGTTCTCATGGAGAGCCATCGTGGAAATACAGCGCCATCGGCCCGTTAGGGCCGACGACCGGTACTTGTTTTGTGTTGAATGGCGATAGATTCTACAGGGAGGGGAGCGTCAGCAACTTCTTCATTTCGCAGTGTGCCAGAACAACGTCGGGGGCGCGCTGCAGCGCCTCATAGTAACTGCGCTCATATCCGTCACCGAGTTCCGAGGGGCGAATGAGTGATCGCACCTCGGTCAACAAGACCGCTACATCATCGATGCTCAATTGGTCCTTGCCATCGAGCAATTCATCGATACGGACGACCATGTTGGAAAGCGGATGCAGCCAGGTAAACCACGGGTCGTTCATCACCAATTGTAGGAGTTGGCCGGTGCTGTCCACTCGGCCGTAAATGCGCTCATAGGTCAGCTGCTCGGCGACGATTAAGGCCTTATGCAGCCCTAAGAGTCCATACCGAACATCCGCCAATGTTTTCCTGAGCGGGTTGGTTTCTCGAATCTGTGTCTGTTTCGATGAAAGAGCCATATGAATAATCCTAACAGGTCAATGAGAAAATAGGGACTCAGGGGCTTTCATGTGTGAACAGTCAACCACGTTATATGCTCTTATCGGAGATCAAGGGTTTGTTCTGTAGTCGCAACAGGGGGCATGGCGATGGGTTTGTTGGGGGCAGATACTCATCGCTATCATTCGAGCCGAGTCGAGTCTGTGGCGCACCGGAAGTCAGCGTCATTATTCAGGTAATTCTGAAGACAGGGAAACAGTAGCCTGCCGCCGGTTCGGATTCTGTGCACCCGTTCCTTCCGAAGACATATGTTTCTCTGGGCTGAGAAGGTTCCCATAGAAGGCAAATAGCTCGCCGGTTAGACGGGCTGCGTTCTCCGGATCGGTTGGGTGTTTTCTCCGGATGTAGTCGTTGAGCACCAGGCCTTGGGCGGTTTTATGGACATGCGGCTGGTCCAGGTTCATACGGTAGCGCTCGATGGCGTTGGCGACGCGACTGATGAAGATCACGGTGCCATCTGGTTCCAGCCGCTCGATGACTCCCACATGGGTCAGAGGATCGTTCAACTTGCCGTCACCGTTAAAATCCCATGTATTATCGAAAAACACGAGATCGCCTGGGCTGACATTCGACTCTCGATGAAGGGTGCCATGTTGACGCACATGGTTGTGAATGAGTCTAACGCCGTTCCCTTTCGGATCATTGAACGCTCCACGATACAGATCGATCCCGTGCTCCAGGAAGATGGCACGTGTCACCCCTGCACAGTCGTAGGCGATCCGCTTGCCCTGGCTTGCAATGGCCCGTGCTCCGACGAGCCGTGCTGCAGACTCGACGATGGCTAATCGACTGGGGAGAGATGTCACGAAGGATGATGGGTGACTCCCTGGGGCTGAACTGGGAGCAGGCTGCGGCAATGCCGGTACGTCACGAGGCTCCATCTTGCTTGCTGAGAGTGGGGGTGCAATGATTGCTCGCTTCAGCGTCTGAGCCGGCTGGGTGCAGCCCACGAGAGTCGTGATCGCAAGAACAGCTATGATCAGGACGAATGGCATCGGTGGTTACCGCACGTTTACAAATCGGCCTTGGGCTGTCTGCCGAAGCGCATCGATGTCTTCACGCCGGGTGACTGAAAGCGGAACCGTCTGGGTCAATTCTTCGATGAGCAGGTCGGTCGTGAGCAGAGTTTTTTCATGCAGCGCTCGATAGAGGGCCGTGACCACTGCCTGTTCGATTTCCGAGCCGCTGAAGCCGTCGCTTGCGCTGACGATCTTGCTTAGGTCAAACGTCTTGCTGTCCTGCTTCCGGAGGCCCAGGTGAATCTTCCAGATGGATTCCCGTTCGGTATGGTCTGGCAGATCGACGAAAAAGATCTCATCGAATCGCCCTTTGCGCAGGAGTTCGGGCGGCAATGACGACAGATTGTTGGCTGTGGCGACGACGAATACGTCCTGCTTTTTTTCCTGGAGCCAGGTGAGAAAGGCACCGAAGAGTCGGCGACTCAACCCTGCGTCGGCGTCGCTGCTTCCTCCGCCGGCGACCATCGCTTTCTCGATTTCGTCGATCCAGAGGACAATCGGGGACAAGGATTCCGCCATTTCAATCGCCTTGCGGAAATTCTTTTCCGATTCGCCAACAAACTTGTCAAATAACCGGCCGGCATCGAGTTTCAAGAGCGGGAGTTTCCATTCCCGTGCGATGGCCTTGGCGGCGAGCGACTTGCCGCAACCCGGCACCCCCACCAACATGATGCCGCGAGGCGGGGTGAGATTGAGCGCTTTGGCTTCGGCGGTAAACCCTACTTGGGCGCGATCCAGCCATGACTTCAGATTGGTGAAACCTCCCAACTCAAACCGATTGTCCTCCATGGGATAGTATTCCAAGAGGCCACCGTCCTTGATCGCCTGCACCTTACGTTGCAGGATGGTTTGGACATCCCCGGGAGAGAGAGAGCCTCGTTCCACGATGCATTGGGCGATGACCTGACGAGCTTGATGGAGCGTCATCCCCTGTAAGGCGCGGAGGATCGCATCTGACGCGTGGGTTGTGGGGCCGTTGTCGGCTGCCTTGGTCTCGCTGATCGAGTTGAGCATACTGTGCACAAGAGTTGTCGAGCGTGGGCGAGCGGACGTTCGAGGTCCCAGCGATTGGAGCAGGCCCCGTAGCATGGATTGAAGTTCGTCTCGATCCGGCAGTTTCAGCTCGAGTCGCACCGCGATTTTATCCAGGTCCATTGGTAGCGAGATCGGCTGACCGGTCAGTACGCAGGTGGCCCGTGATCGGCTGTAGATGCCTGCGACCTCTCGAAGTTGTCGGCAGACAGCGGGATCTTGCAGATGCGGTCCAAGATCCTTGAGCCAAAACACCGCCTCTACGGTCAACCCATGAAGGTGCTGAAGGACCGCCAAGGGGGTCGCGGTCATCTTACTGAGGGTTGCGCCCTCGTCGGCGCGGGTGAGCCCTCTGGTGATGGACCACTCGAAAAGCGGCATGCGCTCCTGCGCCGCGACCGATTGTAATAAGGCCAGGACCCGCTCCTCCTCCACCGTTTCAATGACGACGAGAGGATGGGAGGAGCGAATGAGAGTACGGAGATCGTGCACGCTGGTCGACAGAGCCATCGGAGGGCAATGCTAGCACGAGGCTTCGGACGGACCAAGAAAACCGGTGATTGTGACCGTCGCTTGTCGAAGGCTTATGTCTTGGCTGGACTTTCGAGTGCCTTGTTGATTTCGTTGATGAGGCGGCGTTCGATTTCGCTCGTTTCTTCGTGGCTCACGGTTAAGATGCGCCCCCCCTGTGCGACTCGTTCGAATTCCGCCTTCACGCCGAGCTTGGTGAGACTATCAGGAAGCGCTTGAAGAGAAATGAGGTATTGATTTCTCGAGCCCGTCACTTCGAGCGAGGCCGGGTTGGAGATCTTGCGCTCCGTCACATAGACGGCCCGTTGATCGGTTTTGACGCTGACTTTCAAGTGGTATCCGTTACGGGCCAGTGCGTCCTCAACGACTTTGGCCACGGCCGGCATAGGCCGAGGGAGTGTATCGGACTGGGCGCCTTTCTCCTCGACTTTGAGGGATTCCGTCATCTGCGCGGCAATCATTCGCTTGGTCTCAGCCAGTTGGAGTTCTAGTTGCTCAAGTTGGTGTTTCGCGTCCGCCTTTGCGGCTTCCGTCGTGCTCTTGGCGTCCCGAAGTTCTTGATTGAGGAGATCGATCTGCTGCTGCATGACCTTGCTCCCATCCTGTAAAGAGCTCAGGAGGGACTCTTGTTTGGCGACCTGTCTCTTGAGCACTTCGTTTTCCGCGCGGAATGGGCTGTCATCCGGAGTACATCCAAAGACAGCCAAGATCAATAGAATTCCGACCTGTAATGACCATCGAACAAGCAGCGTTTCGTTGTGCACGCGAGAGTCCTCCCAATTCGGTGGGTGGATTATCTACACTTCTGATGAACTTGTCCATGTGATATCCAATATGTGACCGTTCCAGAGATTCACCGGTATGCCTTGTGGGTGAACGTCACGGTCGCATGCATCCTGTCGTTGTTGCCCTTGCTTTTCATGCAGTTGCCGGTGGCGATGGAGAGAGAGCAGACTGTTCTGAGTCCTATAGCGGGAGGACTATGGTCTATACGGCCGGATCATTGAGGGCGAATTTCCCACGTCTCAGATCCAATTGGTCCCATTGGAACACAGGGTGGTGCCTTGGCACGCTAACCATGGTGGATCTATAGTCTGCTCGCTTGCGCTTCCTGCTCGTTGGACTGTAGCATGCCCGTATAATGACTGCCTTGATTCGGAAGACCTTCTCGGTTCCACCCCTCGGTTGTAACTGCTCAATCATCGGTGATCCCGTCACGAAGCAAGCGGTCGTTATCGACCCCGGCGGCGCGCCGGAGCGAATTCTCCAGGAAGTGCAGCAACTGGGGTTCACCGTCAACCGCATCCTCCATACGCACGCCCATCTCGACCACTTTCTGGCCTCCAGCGAGATCAAGAAGGCGACCGGAGCGGCGATTTGCCTGCATCAAGACGATCTGCAACTGTGGAATAACCTCGAACTGCAATGTCGGGTTTTTGGAGTGTCATATGTGCCGGCACTGGCTCCGGACCATTGGCTGACGGATGAAGAAAAAGTGATGCTGGGGCAGGTGCCGATCGTAGCGCTTCATACACCAGGCCATACGCCTGGATCGATGAGCTTTCATGTGCCGAACGACAAACTCCTGTTGGCTGGTGACACACTTTTCCGGGGAAGCATCGGCCGGACCGACTTATGGGGCGGTAACTTTGAGACTATCGAGGAATCAATTCGTGAGCGACTCTACACCCTTGATGAGTCTACTACGGTTGTGACTGGCCATGGGCCGGACACCGAAATTGGTCTCGAAAAAGAATCAAATCAGTTTGTTCGTGTGTGAGCACTACTCTCTGGTCATACGCTCTTTGAGGCGCTCGATTCGCTTGTCGGTGGATTGCTTGATAAAGGTCATATTCTCGGCGAGATGTTGCTGGGCGTTGATCTTCCCTTCATCGCGACGTTTTTGCTGATCGAGACCAAACTGCCCGATGACCGGCCCATCTTCCTTGTTGAGTTCTTTCCAGATCTCGGTACATCGTGATTGTTTGGCGGTCGGATACTTGTCGCAGGGCGGATCGGCAGCCGAAACAACCGAAGTGGTTAGAGTGAGGCTGATGATCAGCGCTGACAAGCTCCACCAAGATTGATTCATGTCACGCTCCACTCGAATAACTGTTCGCCAATTGAGACACCATACCATAAGCCGCGATGTCGCGCAGACCCTTCGGACCTATGAGAAGGATGCCGAGATTTTTCTCAAGCATTGGGGAATGAAGAGATACAAGCGTCCATTGCTGCTAACGCAGTGGCTGAAGCTCCTGCACCCTTGCGCGGTTCTGCTCGATCTAGGCTGTGGCGCAGGACAGGATTCCCGCTGTCTCGCTTCCCTGGGTCACCGAGTGATCGGTCTTGATCGAACGATGCCTTTGCTGCAATTGCAGAAAGACGCTCGCCTTCCGTCCCGTTTCTACTTGCCGATATGAGAGCGCTTCCGATTCAAGCCGGCAGTCTGGACGGGATCTGGGCGGCGGCGTCATTAATTCACTTACAGAAGAGGACTGTAATCAGCCTCTTGGCTGCGCTTCGTTATCTGATGAAACCAGAAGGGCTCTTTGCGGCGCCGCTTACCTATGGACGCAACAGCCGCTTCGAGCGAACAGGCTGGATGCCGGGCCGCTATTTTGCCAGATGGGGAAAAGACGAACTGGCACGGACGCTCCGCAGAAAAAGATGGACTGTTCTATCGGTACGGGTGGTGATTAATCAGGAACGGAAGGAGAGGTGGATCAATGTCGTCGCTGCGAGAGTGAGCGAACAGATGCGGCTTGCCTAATTGCGAGCCAGCTCACCACAGAATCCTCAGCATTCTACATGACTGGCCGATTGGCGTATTGCACCAACGCTTCTATTCCCCCTGAGAGCATCTGCTAGCTTTGAGGATCTTATTTCTCACCTCATCTAAGGAAATGGTTATAAGACTAAGTTGGAGTCATCACGTAGACCTTGTCTTGGAAGGTGTAGTAGCCACCGTTATCTTTGTCCGTTGAAATGCACGCTGGTGAGAAGATGATGGCACAGCCAAAGATATCGCCCAGGACCCACCAGGACCAGGTTCTCGTCAAAGTCATGGTCTGTGGTTCATACCCGTCTTTGGTGATGACTGCCTGGTGGTCCTCTTTTCGGTTGAGCGAGACTGTTCCCGGTGCGAGCATGTGTACGCGGTCATCGACGACCACCTCGGCATCAAGTGGAGTGGTGAAGATCGTAACCGACTGATGGTCGCCGTGCCACCAAGTGCCGCAGCCGGAGAGCGAGACCAGTCCCAAGAGCAGAGCGATACTTCTAAATCGTAATTGGCCGGCCCGGCGTGTCATAGCGATTTCTCCTCGCTGATAGATCTCCTGCGAGGCATTCTTCCACTGACCAGCTGGTTCTTCTAGCGGATTCGAAAATCTTGCAGGAGGGGTTTTAAGGGGGGTGTCGAATTGGAGGCCGTTGAAGTAATATTGCGTGACGCTGGGACTACACAGGAGACCAGGATCTCACCGACTCAAGCGGAAACGCTTCAAGGGTGATCGAAAAGGCCGTCCAGCAAGGCCACAGCGAGCGAAAGGTCGAGGCGTACGTGGTTGGTACGTTGAGACCTTGAGCGAAGCGAGAACGCCGCTGGCGGACTTTTTCAACATCCTGTCAGATCTTCATGGCCTCGTTTACTTCATGCAGCGTTGCATTGGCGACCGCAGCAGCTCGTTTGCTGCCGGCATCGACAATTTCATTGACGCGGGATGGCTCTTGCATGAATTTGGCGCGTTTGTCCCAGATCGGTGCCAACTGTTCCACCATGTGGTCCGCCACGAGTTTCTTGCAGTCGATACAGCCGATCGCAGCGGATCGGCAGTCTGTGTTGACCTGGTCTTTGATCTTTTGTGGGGAGTAGATGTTGTGGAATTCGTAGACGGGACAGAGGTCGGGATTGCCTGGGTCGGTCCGCCGCACACGGGCTGGGTCGGTGACCATGGTCTTGAGCTTCTGCCGAACGACCGGTTCGGTATCAGAGAGGTTAATCGTATTGTTGTAACTCTTGCTCATCTTTCGGCCATCGGTGCCAAGCACCTTGGGAAACTTGGTTAGGTGTTCCTTCGGCTCAGGAAAGACTGTTGTTTTGTAGATATCGTTGAATCGCCGGGCGAGCTCTCTCGTCAGTTCTAGATGGGGGAGTTGATCCTTCCCTACCGGAACAAAATCGGGTTTGTACAAGAGGATGTCGGCGGCTTGTAGGACTGGGTAGCCGAGAAAGCCGTAGGTCGTGAGGTCTTTTTCCTTGATCTCCTCCTGTTTCTCCTTGTAGGTCGGGTTGCGTTCCAGCCATGAGACAGGCGTCATCATCGAGAGTAAGAGATGCAGGATCGCATGTTCCGGAATCCGCGACTGGATAAAGATCGTTGATCGTTCTGGGTCGATACCGCCGGCCAGCCAATCGATCAGCATCTCCTGCACAAAGGGACGAATGCGACTTGTGTCGGCATAGTTCGTCGACAACGCGTGCCAGTCGGCGACGAAGAAATAGCAGTCATACTGTTCTTGCAAGGCCTTCCAGTTTTCTAAGGCGCCAAGATAGTTGCCGAGATGCATAAGGCCGCTGGGCTGCATGCCGCTGAGGACTCGTCTGCGAGGTGTGGTCATTCTGCGACTCCTGGACGGAGACCGAGTGCTGTTGACAAGATTGTCCCGGACAGTCCCTTGGCAAAGGTTCCGGTGATCATGTGGATAACGCCTAGTTCCTTGTCGAATACGATGAGCCCCACCAGGATGAGCATGCCATACGGCTCCAATCGCGCGAGTGTCATCGCTGGTTTTGGTGGGAGCAGCGCCGTTAGGATCCGGCCGCCGTCGAGCGGGGGGATGGGAAGCAGGTTGAAGAGTGCGAGAAACACATTGATCATGACGGAATAGAGCGCCATGACGGCAATTGGGCGAAGGAACATGGTTGCAAGGAGGCCTGAAGACTCTTCAGCCTCGGTGGCGCTGCGAGGCGACAAGGTCGGTTCGAACGTCAGGATCAACGCCAGGAGCAAGGCACTGACGACGGCGAGCAGCAGGTTCATCCCCGGTCCGGCAGCTGCCACAAGTGCCATGTCGCGTCGAGGCTGGTGCATATTCCGAGGGTCAATCGGAACCGGCTTGGCCCAGCCCAACAGAAAGCTCCCAGGCAATATCAAACAGATGAGCGGCAAGATAATGGTACCGAACGGATCGATATGGGCCAGTGGATTGATGGTGAGCCGTCCTTCACGTTTTGCGGTCGAATCACCGCATTTCTCCGCCATCCACCCATGCGCATATTCATGGAGAACCATCGCGAACAACAGGGGGAGCCCCATATACGAGATTGTGTGGATGATCTGTGAGAGGGGGTTCATGAGTGGTCAGTTCTCGCCCCAGTCCGAATAACCTGCAGGATGTTCAAAATGGCCACTGATCTCACCCTCCCACCCCGACGCGCCAAGACGCGTCTCTCCGCATGCAAGCCCGCAGGGAGCGAAGAGGCGAGGAGGTATATACCGCACTTCGTGTGATCCGTTCACCCTGCCGATAGATCTTGGTGAACGGATAGATTCCACTGGTCTGTCTCCTCTTTACCATTGAGCCTCTGATTTACCATTGAGCCTCTGAGTGACACGAGAACGAAGCTGGAGGACTTTTTCAGCATCCTGCTAATCCAACTGCACAAACTTACCTTGTTTCACCTGCAGAAGAAAGAGCGGGCGGTGCAGGGTGCCGTCTGGTCCGAAACCTGCGGGTCCGGCGAGTGTCGGCAGGTTGCGTTGCGTCATGAGGAACTCGTGGAGTGCTTCGCCGGACGTTGCTCCGTGGCGGACTCCTTCGATGACGACTCTGGCTGCATCATATCCCTGCATGGTGAAGAGCGAGGGGGTGGACTGAAAGCGCTTATGGTACCGCTGAACGAACTCCTGCACGGCGGGATTCGGGCTGTCGGCGAAGAAGCCGTCCACGAATGTTGCGCCGTCCACTGTCCGGTCGGCGGTGCGGGCAAAGTCCTGTGAGTTCCAGCCGTTGGTGCCCAGCAATGGCGCTTTGATGTCATGGAACGCCAGCTGTGCGGCGAGAAGGCCAATCTCGTGAGAGCGACTGGGGATGAAGATCGCGTCAAACCCCGGAGTATAGAGGATGCGCTTTTCGTTTCGACTGAGGGGCTTGCCGGGCTGTCGTGGTATGTCAACTGGAACCGACAGCCCATACTTTTTCAGGTCTTCGGCCTTGAGCCGTTGGATCTGCGGGCCAAAATCCGTTTCCCCTTCCTTAAACGCTTCCATGGCAATAATTTCGCCGTCGAACCGACGTACCTCCTGCGCGAAGAGGCGAGCGAGTTCTCGCCCATAGACGGTGTCGGGGTGGAGGATGCAGAATCGTCTGTAGCTCTGTTCTTTCGCCGCATAGGTTGCGATGCGTTCGGCTTGCATGGCGTAGGTCAACGACGTGCTGAAGAGGTAACTGCCCAACCGACGGACATTGGGGAGTGTGGCAGCCGGTGTAATCAACGGGATTCTTGTTTTTTGCGCCATTTCAGCCATGACCGGAAGATTTTTTGACAGCATCGGACCGATGACGACGAGTGGACGGTCGTCATGAAGCAGCGTCAAGAGATCGTCCAAAAATCCATGCCGGTCGGCATCATGATCCTTCACGATCAATCCAACGGATGGGCTGCCAGGTTGCTCACGAGCCCGTTCGACCGCCAACTGAATGCCCTCCAAGACGTCATTGGCGAAGGCGGACAAGTGGCCCGATAATGGAAGGACGGCTGCGATAAAATACTGGTTGGCCTTCAACCTCGTCTTGATGAGTTCCAGCGATTCGCTTGCCTTTGGGACGGAGGGATGAGCAGGAAACGCAGCGAGAAAATGCCGGGCCTCTCGCTCTGCCAAGTGGTCTTCGCTTCGCCCGATGTAGTAATCGATCAGGCGAAGGGATGCGAGGTCGCCGGGATACGAACGAGGATAGGCATCACGCACTCGGGTCAGCCCTTTTTTGTCCAACTTTTCGATGATGAATTGGCGAATTTGCTCCCGTGCCTCCGCCATCTGCGCATCGGAGCTGCCGGCCATGCCCTCCAGCAAGGTATGGATGGCTCGGACATAGTCCCGCTTTTGAGCGAATGCTTCGGCAGTTAACTGTTGTGCCTCACGTTTGGTTGTGTCGTCGAGTGTCGCTGTCCGCACTTGCGCCAGCAAGGGCAACGCCAGGTCGATATTGCCCATCACGGCATGGGTGCGGGCCAACAGGAGCTTGCCTCGGTCCAGGAGATCGGATTCGGGAAACTCCGTCTGAAGTTGATTGAGAGAGCGAAGCGCCTCTCCATAGTCCTTCATCCCGTAGAGCGCGGCGCCTAGCAGCAGGTAAGTATCATCAAGGTATTCAGGTGGTGGAGTGGTCGTCAAGAAGCGACGCAAGACTGTGACGGCGGATTCCGGATCGCCTTTTTCGATCAGGTGCTTGGCCTGGTTCAAGACCGGTGGGTTTGGAGGAATGATCTTGACGGGATCTGCTGCCTCTGCTCTGCCCGGTTGAGTCGACAGGAGGCCGACTCCAAGCGTCAGAGTAAGAGCCATAGCGACCAACAGCGGCGGCCATGCAGAGCTGGAAGAGGGGTTATACGAGTGGGTGAGCATTACGTTCGATCGGCGGTAGGCCGTAGCAGACTAGTATCGGAAAGGGTGCGACCTGTCAAGGAGAACTACAGCGGCATCATTGTACTGATGAAGTGAGTTGGCTATAGTCCATTCTCCGACCACCATGGCTGAACCAACCGCACCATTACCGGACCCTCTGCTTGAACGATATCTCAGTGAGCTGCGGGTTGAAGGCGGGCTGGCGACGAATACGCTTCAGTCTTACCGACGCGACCTCTTTCGTTTGCAGCGATACCTGATGCAGCATCAGCTCAGCATAGGAGCCCCTGTTCTCCCGCACATCATACGGTCGTTTCTCGCATCGCTCAAACGGGAGGCTCTCGCGGCTTCATCGATTGCTCGTCTAATCTCTGCCATGCGAGGGTGGTATCGCTTTCTGGTTCGGGAACACCTCGTGGAGACCAGTCCTCTCCGTGATATGACGGTGGCGCATCGGCCGGTTCGATTGCCGAAGACGTTGACGCACCAGGAAATAACGGCGCTGCTGGAGTTGCCGGCTCGTGATCGCGCCGAGGATCAACGCGATCGCGTGATGCTGGAACTGCTGTATGCAGCGGGGCTGCGGGTGTCGGAGCTTGTCGGGCTCAGTCTTTCGCAGATCGACGTGAACCTGGGCTGTGTGCGAGTCATGGGGAAAGGTGCCAAGGAGCGAGTCGTTCCGATCGGACAGACTGCGGGCACGATGTTGGTTGAGTACGTGCAATATGTGAGACCCACTCTCCTCAAAGGGCGATCGTCCCGCGTCCTGTTCATCAGCCGGCGAGGACGAGGACTCACGCGACAGGCATTTTGGAAACTGCTGCTGCAGCGAGCACGACGTGCGGGTATTTTCAAGCCGATCTCGCCGCACATGCTGCGGCATTCTTTTGCCACGCATCTGCTAGAAGGTGGAGCTGATCTGCGAGTCGTGCAATCCATGTTGGGGCATGCAGACATCGCGACGACTCAAATCTATACGCATGTGGAAGGCAGCCGGTTACGGCACGTCCATCGCCGATACTTTCCGCGACAGCGCGGTCGACGGGGGCCAGGTGTGGAAATTTCTACGAAGCGCAAATAGTTAGGAATCAGCATAGCGTGAAGTTGAATAAACGGTACGTGAACCCGTTGACAAGGAATCATGGACTTGATACCCTCCGCAGCGGTTGCCAAGAAAATCGGGCGGATAGCTCAGTTGGGAGAGCGCTGCCCTTACAAGGCAGAGGTCACAGGTTCAATCCCTGTTCCGCCTACCATGTAGAAAAAGTAGTGGTACGCAGAGACAGGATGTGTGCTTGCTGCGCGGAGGATCTGTTCCTATGTGCAGGATATGGATCGGCGACCACCGGTTTTGTCTTGTCGTGCTGTTGTTCTGCCATCGATAGACTTTGCGGGGCCGTCGTTCAGCCTGGTTAGGACGCCAGATTGTCAATCTGGAGGTCGCGGGTTCAAATCCCGTCGGCCCCGCCATTTTCTTCAAAGTTTTGGTACAATCCATTTTGCCAAGAAATCATGAACGCTGAGGAGGGAGAGTAGAGACTCGTATGTTTCAAACCGGACCACTGGGAGTTATTCTGTCGCTCGGGATCGTATCCAAGGTGGTCCTCGTCCTCCTGGTCTGCTTTTCCGTTGCGTCCTGGGCCATCATCTTCTACAAGTTGGCCGTGTTTCGCACTGCTGATGCAAGGGACCGTCATTTTATGACCTTGTTGCTGCGGGCCAGAGATGTGGAAGACGTGACTCGGCATGCGCAACAGACAATAGGGAGTCCCTGCGCAAAGATCTTTCATGCCGTGATTCAACGGATCGGCTACCTTCCCACCGAGATGAATCAAAACGGTTCCGTCGCCTATGATCGACATGTGATGGAACGGACGGCGGCCCATCTTGCGCAGGGGCAAATCGCCAAGTTGGAATCGTTTCTTCCGTTTCTTGCGACGACCGGAAATATCTGCCCGTTCGTGGGCCTCCTTGGAACGGTGATGGGAATCATCGATTCATTCCGGGAAATCGGCACCCAAGGGACAGCCAGTATTGCGGCGGTGGCACCCGGCGTTTCCGAAGCCTTGATCGCGACCGCAGCCGGATTGTTTGCTGCGATTCCAGCCGTCATTGCCTATAATTATTTTCTCGTGCGTATCAGACGTGCCGCCATGCATATGGATTCGGTTGTGGTGGAGCTCCTGGCCTTGATTCCAGCCCAAACGAAACCTGTCGCTCCAGTCTCCGTCGGAGCGAAGGGATGATGTTTGAGACGAGGCAGCGCCGATTTTTAGCGGAAATCAACGTGATTCCGCTTGTGGACGTGGTGCTGGTACTTCTTGTGATCTTTATGGTCACGGCGCCGATGCTTTATCGAGGCATGGATATCAAATTGCCGACTTCCGCGTCGAACACGATCAAGCCGGAGATCCGAGCGGTGCTCACGATCGAAAAGGATCAACGCCTGTATCTCGACAAGGATCCGGTGAGCGTCGCTCAGTTGGAGCGAAAGCTGCGAATGATGAAAACAGAGCATGCCGATGTGTCCGTGTATTTGCGTGCTGACCGGGATGTGCCATATGGAATCGTGGTTCAGGTGATGGATGGAGTCAAAAAAGCCGGTATCGAGAAACTTGGCATGGTGACTGATCCCACCGGACCTGAACGTGTCAGTGAGGGTACACCATCCCAACACAATTAGTAGTAGGATAAGGTCCACGGTGCAGGCTTGGGCATCAGCCGGCATGGTTTCGGATGATGAATGGCAGGCGACACTGACTCGTCGCTTGGGCTTTGCTGTCGTCGTTTCTCTGGTCCTGCATATTGGCATACTGGCACTGGTGGGTTGGGTTCGACTGCCAAGACATGTCGAGCGGCCTCTGGCGTCGATGGAGATTTCCCTTGCGAGTCTGCCGACGCTTCCGGAGAAAGCCGTTGAACCTCAGAAAAGTCAGCCGATTAAGAAAGAGGTCGAACAGCCCAAGCCGGTACAGCAGACGAAGCCTATCGAGCAATCCAAAGCTCTTGAGCGTCCCAAACTCATTGAACAGCCTAAATCTGCTCCTCCTGTGAAAACGGCACCCGTCTCGCTTCCGCCTGTGGTGGCAGCACCTGTTCCTCCTCCGGTGGCTCTAGCCAAACCGTCGAATGATCTCATGCGCGATATTATGAAAGATATTGAGTTGCCTCCGGATGCTCCCAAGCATGGGGACATCAGCCGGGAGGACAAGCCGAGAAAATCACCGGTAATGAAGCTGCCAGATGTACCGGTTGTGACGGAAGCAAAGGAGGCAACGCAAAAAAAGCTGGTTACCTCTCCTCAGTCTTCATCCTTGACGGAAGATCTGGCGAAGGAATTGGACGAGGAATTGAAGAAGATCAAGACGCTTGAGGTTCCCAAGGCAGCACCACCCGTAGACGTGCCGTCAAAGCCTGTGCCTCAGCTTGAAGCGAAGATACAGAGTGCCAAGGCTGTCGACGCCACATTGAAGGTTCCAGGGATGGCTCCGGGCTCCAATGCTTATCTTGCGCTTGTGCGACAACGAATCAGCAATGCTTGGAATGCCCCGCCCATGGATCTGACCAGCCATGCTTACGTCGTGGTCGTACAGTTCAGACTTCATAAGAACGGATCGGTCACCGGTGTGGCGATCGAGCAAACGTCGGGAAACGAGTACTATGATTTGGCCGGGAAACGGGCTGTTCTCAGCGCAAACCCATTGCCGATGTTTCCAGCTGATATCACGGATCTGTATTTTGATGCTCACTTCACCTTTACCGTCGGAGAGCCACAAGGATAAACCATGACGTTTCGAGTTGTTGTGTTCGTCAGCCTGTGTGTATCGATCGGCGTGGCGTGGATCATTGAATCCGGTGCCGCCGACGTCTTTCTTGAAGCCACCAGACAGGATTTCCAAAAAATTCCACTTGGAATCGCAGGGATTGAGAACCTGGGTGGATCGGAGTCACCTGAGGCTCGTGTGAAGCTGGGCACGCGGATTGAAGACGTGCTCAAGGCGGACGTGCGGCGCTCGCTGGTCTTTGCGCTTGTCGATTTGCCGAGTCTTGGCATTAAGGTCGGTCATCTCGGGGCGGAACCTGATCCCTCCTTCAAACAAGCCGCCGAGAATGGAGTGTCCGTCATTGTGTGGGGTCAAGCGGGGATGAAAAGTGGGAACAAGGATGTTGATCTCAGCATGGATGGCTATGTGTATGACGCCGGGAGTAATGAAGTCGTGGGCGGGAAACGCTATGTTGGTTCGACATCGGTCGCCCGCCTCATGGCCCATCGCTTTGCTGATGAGTTGGTCTTTCGCTATACGGGCGAGCCGGGAATTGCCCGGACGAAGATCGCCTACGTTTCGGAGTTGGGGACGGCTCGCGAGTTATTCGTGATGGATTACGACGGATACGATCCGCGTCAGCTGACGGCCGACGGGTTCTTGAATCTGATGCCACGCTGGTCGCCGGATCGCCGATTTCTGGTCTTCACGACGTACCGCAATCGGAACACGCAGGATATCGACATGATTGAGCTGGCCACGGGAAAGCGGTGGACCCTCGTCGCACAAGGAGGGTTGAACATCACTCCGGTTCTCTCTCCCGATGGGAATTCACTGGCCTACTCATCAAGTCATGAAGGAAATGCCGAATTGTACCGTTTGGATACTAAGACGAAAGCCGTTCAACGACTGACGACACATGCGGCCGGGGACTTGTCGCCCTCGTGGTCTCCCTCGGGCCGGGAGCTCGTATTTACGTCTGATCGGAGCGGTGGGCCACAAATTTTTCTCATGAGTGCCGATGGATCCAATGTACGTCGATTGACGTTCGAGGGAGACTATAATGCAGCGCCGGCCTGGTCTCCTCGAGGAAATTGGATTGCCTACGTGTGCCGGACTCCCAAAAAAGAGTACAAACTCTGTGTGATCACTCCCGATGGTCAGAAACGTCTACAATTAACGACAGGACTGGGAGTAGATGATTCTCCGTCCTGGTCTCCAGATGGACGGCATCTCGTGTTCAGCTCGACGGTGGAAGGGAAGAGTCAGATCTATATGATCGATGCGGACGGTAAAGACCTCGAGCGCATTACGTTCACCGGCACTCACAATAGCGCGCCGTCCTGGTCCCCAGCCTCGTAAATTTCCAGGAAGGCATTGACGGCAATCGTCCTAGGTTGTAAGAAAAAGGGACGGTATTTCACAGGAGGGAAGGAATCCAATGAAAAAAATACCAGTCAGCTATCTGCCGTTGATCCTTGGTGTCATCGTACTGGGAATGCCAGCATGTTCCAAGAAGGCGGTTCGATCTGGGGGCGATATGCAGGCGTCGCAAGACGAGACAGCCAAGGGAAGGGGAAGCAAAGACGGAACGGGTTCAAGTTTTCCCGATACGTCGTTTTCTAGAAGTGATGAGTCGAACAACTTACGGGGGTTAGACCGCAATCCTTCGGAAGAACGGTTGGGCGGACATGCCGGTAATGCAGGGAGTCCAGTCGGTGCCGGCCATGCCAACGCGATGGTTGCCAAAGCGGATTCCGGCGCGGTCGCCCGCCAGTTGGCTGAAATTCGTGCGGAGCAGGTGGCTTCGGTCGCAGCTGGACTTCGGGATGTCTTTTTCGCGTACGACAGTTTTTCAGTCACTGATGAGGGACGTCATGCCTTGGCCGGTGATGCGGAATGGGCCAGATCGAATCCGAACGCACAGCTGAAAATCGAAGGCCATTGTGATGATCGCGGCACCTCAGCGTACAATTTGGTGCTGGGTGAGAAGCGCGCGAAGGCCGTTCGGAATTATCTCGTCGAGCTGGGAGTGGCTCCCACGTATTTGTCGGTCGTCTCCTACGGCAAAGAACGGCCGTTCTGCACAGAACATACAGAATCGTGTTACTCGCAGAATCGCCGTGGACATCTCGTTGTCAAGACAGGAAAGTAGTGAGCTGATCGCGCCGCTTGCCTGAACGTAACCTGATCGTAGGTGATCGTTTGGATCTCAGGACATGATGTTTCAACTACGAACCGCGCATGGTGTGCTACTCAGCATTGCTGTGGGCGGTCTCATTCTGCCCGGGTGTGTCGCGCAGCAGTTCGACCTGAAAAAAGCGGAAAAAGATCTTCAACAGCAGCTGTCCCAGACCAGAGCCAGGCAGAGCCAGGAACTTTCAACCTTACGCGAACAGGAACTGCCGCAGCTACGCGGAGAACTGGAAAAGGCTCTGAACCAGGCACGAGAGCTCCAGGGCAAGCAGGAGGACTTCAAGCATCGGTCAGCCCAGTTGGAGCAGCAGACCAAAAAGCTGGAACAATTGGCGGCTAAGCTCGAAGCCGACAGTAGCACACGGTATCTGTGGATGCAGAAGAGCTTCGAGACGCAGGACGTGAAGGTGTCAGCCCGGCTCGACGAACTATCGAAGACCATGGAGGCGTTGAAAAAAGAGGTCATTGATGTCGTCCAGCGCACGAACGAGGGGTTGACAAAACGCGTCGATGTTAAGCTGGAAGGGCATCAAAAAGAGTTGGCCGAGCACCACAATAAGATTGAACAGATCTCTCAAAAGTTCACACAGTTCAATCAGGCGCTGACGGGGTTTCGAGAGGCGCTGACCGGACTCAATGATCGCGTGGTCGACCATGAGCAGGTTATCAAGCACCTGACGTCGAGGATCGATGGCGATTCAAAAGCGACCGCGACTCATGCGGAGGATGTTAACCGAAGTGTGGTCTCTATCACAAAGGCGCTTGAAGCTGTTGGGAAAAAGGTCACGGCTCGTCTGGATGATCAGGACGGGCGAATCGATGCCTTGGCGAAAACTCTTGAGCACGTATCCAATAAGCCTGCTCTTCTTCAGCAGGCTCACAAGCCGGGGCACCATTCTGCGTTAAGCCCCAACGAGCCTATCATGGAAGGAGGGGACGCCTCAAAGTTGTCTGCTGGGTCAGAGACGACGAGTGGTTCGACAACGATTGTTCCTCCTCAAGAAGCACCAAAGTTTGAACCGGCTCAGGCCAGCGCCGATCCACCTGATCGGGTTCGTTATGAGCGGGTGTTAGGGTTCTTTCGGGATGGGGATTTGGAAGGCGCTCGGCAAGGATTCACCGGATTTCTTGATGAGTATCCAAACTCCACCCTTGCGCCGAATGCCCGCTTTTGGCTGGGAGAGTCGTACTTCGGCAAGAAAGAGTTTCAACGCGCGATCGATGCTTACGATAAAGTGGAGATCGACTATCCTGGTAGCGAAAAAGTCCCCGCTGCCATCTTGAAAAAAGGATATGCGTATTTGGCGCTGAAGGACAAGAGGCGAGCTTCGTCAGCATTCAAGCAGGTCGTCACGCTCTACCCGAAGACTGTTGAGGCGGGAAAGGCTTCGGACAAACTGGCGCAACTCAAGGAGGTGCGGTAGCAATATGTGTGTCCGTACACTTGTGTTCCGTTCTGCGGCATGGGGATTATTGGCATCGACCATCCTGCTCGCCGGCTGTGCCAAGCATGCCGATTTCATGGAAATGCGCAATCAACTCTCAACGATCTCGCGAACGCAGGATCAGGATCATCAACGGGTGGATAGCGCGATGCGCCGAGTGGATGCCATCGAGAGGAGTAAGGAGTCGGATCCAGCGAAGTTGCGATTCGATGACCTGGCAGCTCGCTTTCAAAAACTTGAAAGCCGATTGGCAAAGCTGGAAGAGGTCGCCAGCCAAGCATCTGCCAAGGTGGATTCCCCGACTGAGCCGCGCGCTTCCAGGCAGGTCAAACAGACGCAATCTGTAGAGCCGACGGGGACGGTGTCTGGAATCACGCCGACATCCGCGTTCAATCTGGCCTATAATGATTATCTCAATGGAAAGTACGAGCTTGCGGTCGCAGGGTTCCAACGGTTCATTAAGGACTTTCCCGGTACGTCTCTGACTCCGAATGCTCACTATTGGTTGGGAGAATCGTATTATAATTTCAAAGACTATGGGCGGGCCATCCACACGTTCGACTCTCTTGTGGCGGAATATCCAGGGAACGAAAAGGTGCCTGCGGCGCTGTATAAGCTTGGTTTGGCGACGGCTGAGACCGGTGATCTCGTTAGGTCAAGAAAGAGTCTGAAGCGAGTGCTGGAAGAGTTTCCCTCATCGGACGAATCAAAGCTAGCAAAGAATAAGTTGGCCGAAATCCGATGATCGTCGCCGTGGCGCGACGTCCCCGCCTCATCACCGCCCGCTCACTCATGAGGAGTATCGTGTCGTGCTGAAAACCGACGGCAGTAGTCGGATCTGTATTCTTCCAGAGGAGGTCATCGGTCGCATTGCCGCGGGAGAGGTGGTCGAACGTCCGGCGGCGGTTGTCAAAGAGCTTCTCGAAAACAGCGTCGATGCGGGAAGTCGGTCTATCACGATCGACGTGAAGGACGGAGGACTCTCCTTGATTCGGGTGACCGATGACGGGGAGGGTATGACTCAGGAAGACGCCCCGCTTGCGTTTCAGCGGCATGCCACGAGCAAGCTCCGATCCGACCTCGATCTCTGGTCTATTCGAACAATGGGGTTTCGAGGCGAAGCGCTGCCAAGCATTGCCGCAGTGGCCCATGTTCGGCTGAGGACGGCAACTGGTTTTGCCGAAGTGGGAACTGAGTTGGAAGTTGTTGGGGGAGCGATCGGGAGGATCTCCGACGCTCCTCCGGTCCGGGGAACACGCATCGAAATCGCAGAGCTGTTCCACAATCAGCCGGCCCGGAAGAAGTTCCTGAAGTCGACCATCACGGAGTTCTCGCATATCAGTCGGGTCGTCCAGCAGGCATCGCTCGCCTGGCCGTCCATTCATTTCCGCTTGTCGCATAATGGCGCGGAGATCCTCAACTACCCGTCCGCTTCGTCAGATGATGATCGGATCGCGCAGGTCTATCGGCGGACCTTTCTCGACCAAAGTCTCCGGATCAAGGCTTCGGTCCCCGGGGCCCAACTCAGCGGGTACATTGTGGGTGCGGTCCATGCAAAGCCTGCTCGCATTCCGCAAGAGTTGTTTGTGAACCGTCGTCCTGTGCGCAACGTGGCGGTGTCTCATGCCGTCGGCGAAGGGTATGGGGCATTTCTTGCCAAGGGGAGTCACCCGCGATTCGTGCTGTTTCTGGACATTGACCCGGACCGTCTCGATGTCAATGTCCATCCAACTAAACGAGAAGTGAGATTTTCTGACAGCGAGATGATTCACCAACTCGTACGGCAGGCAGTCCGCCAAGCCTTGAGCGGCGGAAAGACCCATGAGCTTGGGAAGGCCCCGTTCGTAGAGTCCTCCGTCCGACGGATTTTGGGGTCCATCGTGACCACTCTCCCTGTGGCCGGATCCGTGGAAGCGGAATCGATAACCCTGTCGCCCAACCAGGAAACCCAATTGCCGTTGGTGAGCGAAGCGGCGGAGCCTTACGCGCGAGTGCCTTCCGCTGAGGTGATTGCGTTGGGGCAGATCAATCGGACGTTCCTCATCGCTCAAGTCGGGGGTGACCTGACGGTGATCGATCAGCACACGGCTCATGAGCGGGTTCTGTTTGAGCGACTATATCGCGCATGGACGACCCGTGGTATTCAGGCCCAGCCTTTATTGATCCCTGATCCGGTCGAACTGCCGCCACTGCAAACGGCGGTGCTTCAGCGTTACCAGCATGACCTGGAGCGGTTGGGAGTGGACATTGAACCTTTTGGTTCCTCAACTGTCTTGATCAGGGCAATGCCCGTCGGTCTCGGCAAGATCGATCCGACAACGTTTCTGCAGGATCTTTTGGATGACCTCACGCAATGGGACAGTGCTCCCAGTCTGGAGGCACGAGTGCGATCGGTCCTGGCATCGTTGGCGTGCCACGGCGCGGTTCGGGCCGGGCGCTCGATGAAATCAGAAGAAATCAAGGTTCTGATTGAGGACTGGCGTACTGAAGGGGAGATCACGACCTGCCCGCACGGGCGGAGAACGTCCTTCCGACTCAGCATCACAGACCTCGAGAAAATGTTTGGACGAGCTGGCTGGTAGGCCGTGTTGCGCGGAAGCGGCGACCGACATTGGTCGAGCGCGCGGTGCTGCGGTGCTTATGATAACTCTGTTTCGGCAGCGCTGACGTGAACATGCTATCAGAAGGTATGCGCCACCACCGTCCCTTGGTTGTGCTCCTGGGGCCGACAGCCGTCGGAAAGAGTCGGGTTGCATTGTTGGTGGCCAAACATTTCAGTACCGAGATACTGACGGCAGACTCTCGTCAGGTGTATCGAGGGATGGACATCGGAACGGATAAACCGACTGCGGAGGAGCGTCGGGATGTGCCGCACCGACTGATTGATGTGGTCGACCCCAGCGAATCGTTCAATGCTGGTTGGTATCGGCGGGGTGCGATGGTAGAGATCGAACGTTTATACAGTGCGGGGCGGTTGCCCTTCGTTGTGGGTGGAACAGGGTTGTATCTCCGAACCTTGGTGCGGGGGTTATGTCCAGCGCCCCAGGCCGATCTTCAGGTAAGGGGAGATCTCAAGAAATTGAGAGAGGAACGGGGGCGAGACGGTCTCTATGCAGAGCTGATGCGCATTGACCCTGAAACGGCAGCACGACTACACCCGAACGATGAATCCAAGGTCATGCGGGCGATAGAAGTCTATCGGCTATCGGGCCGCCCCCTGTCGACCGTGCAGGCCGAACACGGTTTTCAGGAGGCTCCGTTTTCCACTCTTCTGATCGGCCTTGAGCGAAGGAAAGAGACCCTGTATGGAAGGATCGAGGAACGAATCGATTGGCAGTTGACTCATGGAATGATAGAAGAGACTCGAGCATTGTTTGATCGGGGATATGGGCGCGAGCTCGGTTCGATGAAAGGTCTCGGCTATCGCCAGATCGGAGCCTATTTGGCGAATGAGTGCGATTACGCCGAAATGGTGCGTCGGTTCAAGCGCGACACGAGACGTTTTGCAAAACGGCAGATGACGTGGTTTCGAAGCGAAGTGGGAGTTGCGTGGCTGTCGATCGAGAACAGCGAGCCCTATGAGCGGACGGCGGAACGAGTGATCGCACGTATCGAGCAATTTATGCGCACACTGGGACAACAGAAACCGCTTGCTGCAGTGCCGCCAGCCTCTTAGCAAAAGGATCTGTATGAAGACAAAAAGACAGGATAAGCGGGTGACCGTCGGGGTGATCGGAGGCAGTGGACTCTATGACATTGAAGGGCTCACCTTCGCTCGGTCAGTCCGAGTTCGTACGCCTTTTGGAGCGCCGTCCGATGCGATTACTGTGGGGTCGCTTGAAGGAATTCGAGTTGCCTTTCTTTCACGGCATGGGCGCGGACATGTGTTGAACCCGAGCGAGATCAACTACCGAGCGAACATTTTCGCGCTCAAGTCTCTGGGGGTGTCCCATGTGATTTCGGTCAGCGCGGTCGGTAGCATGAAGGAATCGATTCAGCCGGGCGACGTTGCTGTCCCAGACCAGTTTATCGACCTGACCAAACGGCGTGTCTCAACATTCTTTGACAACGGAGTCGTGGCACATGTCGCTTTCGGCGAGCCGATATGTGCCGAGCTGAGACAGGCTCTTCTGACGGCTGGAGAAAACGTCGGCGCCAATCTGCATCGCGGTGGGACCTATGTCTGCATGGAAGGTCCGCAGTTTTCAACAAAAGCCGAATCACGGCTCTATCGGCAATGGGGCGTCGATGTAATCGGGATGACCAATATGCCGGAAGCGAAATTGGCGCGTGAGGCGGAGCTCTGTTACGCGACCTTGGCGCTGGTGACCGATTATGACTGTTGGCATGAGACAGAAGAGGCGGTCACCGTGGAGGCGGTGTTGGGGACGCTCCATCGGAACGTCGCTTTGGCCAAACAGATCCTGCGAGCGGTGATGCCCGCATTCACCAACCCTATCGAGTGCCCTTGTCATCGGGCATTAGATAATGCCATTCTGACGGCGCCGAATCGAATTTCTTCAGCTGCCCGGAAGAAACTCTCCCTGCTCATTGGCCGTGCCCTGTCGCCAAAGAAAGGAGTTCGTTAGTCATGGGGAAGCTGTTAGTTGTGGGATCAGTTGCGCTCGATACGGTCAAAACTCCGTTCGGCGAAGGAACCGAGATTCTTGGGGGGTCAGCCACCTATTTCTCGACGGCGGCCAGCTTCTTCACGTCCGTCGCGCTCATTGCCGTCGTCGGAGAGGATTTCCCCCAACAGCATATCGCGTTTCTGAAAAGCCGTGGGATTGATCTCACAGGTCTTGAACGGCGCCCCGGGGCAACCTTTCGTTGGAAGGGGGAATACACGCATCAGCTGAACGAAGCTCATACCTTGGACACGCAACTCAACGTGTTCGAAACGTTTCGTCCTCAGATTCCTGAAGCCTATCTCTCGCCGGATGTGCTGTTCCTGGGGAATATCCATCCGGAGCTTCAACTCGACGTGTTGCACAAGGTGAAGCGTCCGGCGTTGGTAGCCTGCGACACCATGAATTTCTGGATCAACGGCCAGCGAGATGCGCTCTGGAAGGTGTTGGAGAAGGTGGATGTGCTGATCATCAACGACGGTGAGGCGCGCGCATTGGGCCAGGATTCCAATCTGATGAAAGTGGCGAAGCTCGTGCTTTCCCGAGGGCCTAAGCATCTCATCGTCAAGCGGGGCGAGTATGGCGTGCTGATGTTCAATGACCAACAGATTTTCGGCGCGCCGGCTTTCCCGCTCGAAGACGTACGGGATCCGACCGGCGCCGGAGATACCTTTGCCGGCGGATTTTTGGGCTACTTGGCGGCGACTGGAAACCGGTCTCCTGAGGCCATGCGACAAGCCATCATCTTTGGGAGCGTGATGGCGTCCTTTACCGTAGAATCCTTTAGTCTTGACCGATTGCGTATCCTGGATTACAAAGAGATTCAAGCTCGGTTCGCCGAGTTTAAGCGGCTCACGCATTTTGAGGATGTTCGATGATCAGAGGCAATTGGATCTTCGGTCGGCGGCGAGAGTATCCCTTGCTGGTCTGTGTAGGAATCCTTTGTCTGTTGGGAGGGTGTGCGACCGACAAAGACCTGATACAAAAATCGCAAGGGCATTATCAAGAGGGTGTCGCCAGCCTCCCGGGAGATCGTCAAAAAGCCTTCGTCTCGTTCCAGCAGTCCGTCCAGTTGAATCCGGCCAATAAAGAGGCACGGTACGCTCTGGGCCACGTGTATGCGCTGCAAGGCAAGCTGTCCTACGCGGAAGAGCAATTTCGCGCGGCGATTAAAGCCGATGAAACTTATTCCGAAGCGCATACGTATCTGGGACAAGTGTTAGCCAATCAGGATCGGTGGGACGAAGCGATTCAATCCTACCGGCAGGCCCTGGCGAATCCTCTTTATCTGACACCCGACCTCGCTCGGTTCCATCTCGGCCGCGCGCTCGCACACCAGGGCGATCTTCAAGGCTCGATAGAGGCGTTGGAAGACGCCGTGTCTGCGAGTCCTCCAAGTGTCCCGCCTGCGATGACTCACCTTGAGCTAGGTCGGGTGTACTATAACATGGGCTATACGACCAGAGCCCGTGACATTCTCAAGAAAGTAGCAACCTTGGATAAGAGTGGTGGAGAGCTGGCGGCGGCGGCAGCGGACCTCTTGACGCGAGTGAAGTAGGAGACTTATGGAGTCGGTTGGAGAATTTTTCAAGCAAGTCCGAGAGACGAAAGGGTTGACGGTCGACGAGGTGGCCTCAAAAACCCGCATTCGCACGGATTTCGTCAAAGCCCTCGAGGACGGGAATTTCGCCAAGTTGCCAGACCAAGTCTTCGCGAAAGGGTTTGTCCGTTCCTATGCCCGATCGTTGGGATTGGATGAGGAAGATGCGATTCATCGCTTTATCCAATCAGCCGGGTCTTTTTACGAGAAGCAGGACGAGCGTGAACGGCTCAAGGTGCGACAGATTGAAGAAGACCGAAAACGTCAGTCTAATCGGAAAGCCGTGACGATTGCGATCAGCATCGCCATACTGACGCTGATTTTTCTCCTCAGCCGAGAGCAATCATCGGTCTTTCGGCGTGGGGCTGCTGAGCAAGGTTCGGCGACGAAACGCACGACGCAATCAGCGAAAGAAATTCCGGCCTCAACGGCCCGTGAGCCTGAACGTACCGCCGAGGTTCCGAAACCGACCGAGATGCCTACCGGAGCCCCAAAGACAACAACTGACACCCTGCCGAGACAGGAACCTGTCACATCTGGTAGCGCAGTCTCAAGACCAGAGCTGGAAACGGTTTTGACGGCCTCTCCCGGCAGCGATGGCCCGTTAGCTGGAATAGCGTTGAACGCAACGGAGACTGTTGGGGATGGCCAGCTGGCATTAGACTTGGAAGCGACGGAATTAAGCTGGGTCGTTGTGCAGATTGATAACGGGAGTCCTCAAGAGTCGTTGCTCCGGCCAGGCGAAAAAGCCCACTGGAAGGGACAGGACCAATTCATCTTGACCCTTGGGAACGCCGGGGGAGTCAAGGCCGAACTAAACGGCAAGCCTCAAAAGCCCTTCGGCCCAAGCGGCAAAGTCGCTCGGGACATCGTGCTAAAGCGGTAACCCTGCGTCTCACCTCTTTCGTCATTTCTGTTTCCAGTCAGTAAAGCACGCTTGTGTTGTCACCGATGTCGATGAGGCATGGAGGGCGTAGGTGAGGCGCAAAGGTGCCACGAAGTCGCTAAGAATATGGAATGAGCTTACGGTGCACCACCTAAATGCCGACATTTGCTCGCCTCCTTTCGAGTCGATGTTGGCATGAGGTTTGATCTTCCTTCGGGCAGAAGGACGGTATGAGTGCAAGATGAGTGATAGAGAGGGGGATGTTTTCTTGACAGGAATTCAAGGGCATTGGTATAGTTCGCGCGTTTAACTGGCTCTTGAAAATTACGAAGACGAGTCGGCAGTCTGGGGTGTCACTCCAGCTCGGTGGGTCCAACACAAAGGAGGACGTGTAATGGGGTATCTGTCCAAGTTTTTAGGTATCGCTGCAGCAGTGATGTTTCTCTCGGTCTCAGTCGTTGGGGCTGAGGAAAGAGAGCCGTTGAAGCCTCGCGTTCCGCCGGATCAGATGGCCGATGCCAAAGCCGTGAAGAATCCGGTCGCGTCCACTCCCGAGAGCCTTGCCAAAGGCAAGGCGATTTACGAGGGGAAGGGCACATGCTTCAATTGTCATGGTAAGCTCGGGGACGGTCAGGGTGAAGCTGGGAAGATCCTGAATCCAAGCCCGCGGGATTTCACCAACTGCAAGTTCCATAAGAAGCGGAAAGATGGTGAACTCTTCTGGGTCATTAAGAACGGCAGCCCCGGAACGGGGATGGTGTCCTTGATCCCTGCTGCGATCACGGAAGAAGAAGCCTGGTCGGTCATCAACTATGAGCGGAGTTTCTGCAAGGGCGAGTAGTCGCTGAGAAGCTTCTGGTGAGATCACAAGAGAAGGGTGGGGAGGCAACTCTCCACCCTTTTTATTTGCTCCCAGTCTGATTGTATCCGCACAGCTGTCCATCCCGGACTCGTTCTTGTTTGCTTGGCTAACCCCATATATTTCATCTACATCTGAGGAAAATGACGTGCAGGGCCTTCATGAATCTGATCCCCCCATTTAGGGGGGAAGGTACAGACAATCATTGAATATGAGCCTGAGGGGATTGCGTCACGGACACAAAAAAGGGTACAGTCCGCGCGTTAGCCTACATATCTGTATACCAACTCACACGAGGTGACATACCACCAAGAGCCGTCGGTTTTTATAAACTAGGAGGGCGACTATGGACAGCCTATGGCCGTGGGTGAAGTGCCGAGTACGAGTAGCAACAATCACGGTTGTGCTCGGCTCAGCGGGACTTATTTCAAGTATTGCCACTGACAGGAGTTATGCCGGAGATACTCCCCTACCGCCAGACATCGCGGCAGCGGATATCGAATACAATGAGCGTATCGCTGTCAACGGTGACCCAGTCACGGTGAAGATTGCCACTCCGAATAAGAATGGCGTGCTGGTTTTCGACGGCACAGCCGGCCAGCGAATCAATATCGGCTTCAGCGGCGTCACCCTCACACAGTTTTACGTGGCAGTCTATCGGCCTGATGGCGGGGCGATGCCCAGACATGTCTCCGCAGTGAAAAACTATTATGCGACCATGGGCGAGCGGGCACGCTCCCCACAGACAGCGGTGCACACATCGATGGCCGCCTACCAGTTTTCAACCGATTCGGCGGCCACCATCTCTTCCAGCGAGATGAACGGTGCCAGCGTGGATCTTGAGGAACTGCCGGCGACGGGGACCTATACCATTTTCATCGACCCGCTCAGTACCTATACGGGAAGTTTCAAAATCACAGTTTCAAACGAGCTCAGTGGTAATATTATCCCTCACGGTTCAGCTGTAGTGGCCAATATCAACCGGACGGGGCAGAAGGCCCGGTATACCTTCTCGGGAGAAAGCGGCCAAACGGTGAGTTTACAATTGAGCGAGGTGACCATCCGGAGCGGGTACGTCTCTCTTGTTGCTCCGGATGGAAGTTTGTTAGGCAAGCCGATCTCGTTTGTCTCTGGGGGTGGTGTCGGAGGTGCTATGATTCCAGGACAGGTTCTTCCGGCTTCCGGAACCTATGCTATCTTGGTTGAATCGGATCTGAGTTATACGGGAAAACTGAAACTTGCACTCTATAACGCCCCAGACGTAACCGGCACGATCATGGTTGACCAAGGAAACGTGACACCGAAACTGACCGTGCCGGGTCAACGGGCGCGCTATACATTCAACGGAACTGAGGGACAATGGGTGAATGTCGGCTTTACCAAGGTGTCAATTCCCATGACTACTGTGGCTATATTGAAACCGGATGGCAGTAAGTGGGAATCGACTACAGTTGGTCCCAGTGGAGGCAGTCTCGATCCTTTGACAGCTCTACCGGCCACCGGAACGTACACCATCGCGGTGGAGCCGGTGAGTAACTATACCGGCAGCATGACGATAGACCTTTCTTCTCCCCTCACGGGTACGATTGCAATCGATGGAGCTTCAGTGCCGGTCACTCTGAACAAGGTGGGCCAAACGGCGCGCTATACCTTCAATGGCAAAGAGGGGCAATGGGTGAATCTCGGGCTGACGTCAGTAAGTATTACATCCAGCGCGGTGACGCTTCTGACATCGGATGGGACCATCCTTGCCTCAACGGCGGTGGGTACGGCTGGCGGGGCTCTCGAAGATCAACACCCCTTGCCGACCACCGGCACATACACGGTTCTCATCGACCCTGTCGGCAGCTACACCGGCAAAATGACCTTGACTCTTTCGACCGAAGTTGCGGATTCATTAAAGCTGAATGCGGCCCCTAGGCCGATTACGGTCAGCCGTCCGGGCCAGAATGGGCGCTATACGTTTTCAGGTGCTGCGAATCAACAGGCTATGATCAAGGTCACCAACAATAAGCTTGGCAGCGTGACCGTGAATCTCTATAGCCCGAATGGCATTCTGCTAGCTGGGATGACGGGTTCAGAATCAAGCTTTACTCTCAACCCTGTCACACTGGCTTCAGCAGACACGTATACGGTTACCGTCAATCCTGCGCTGACTGAGACGGGGAGCATTCAATTACAGGTGAGTAGCCAATAAGAACGGAGCTTCCGCAGGGGCGAGTCATCGCCTCAGCTGAGATCATTCAGATCCAAAGAGGGTGGGGAGGCAACTCCTCACTCTCCTTTTTTGCCGCGAAGCAACGAAGGGTTCGCGAATGAAGGCGGCCAAACCGCGAGATTCAGTGTGAACCGCGCGGATGGTGGTGGAGAATGCAGTCGGAGGGCGTGACGGATGCTGGAGGTGTCGAATGGCAGGAGATAGCCTAGCCTGGGTTGAAAAACAATGACCCCGGGGCCCTCTGCTGGGTGCTCGCCCCTTTGTTGGGTACTGACCATCTTGAATGCGATGGTGACGAGCGGCACCTTGTGGCGAATGGTCGGGAGTCAGCCTGCTTGGTTTTCAAGACAATTGCTGACTCCCAAACTAGTTCTTGCCGCTCCTACTGGCCTGGGCGGACGTATAATCCTTCGTCTCCCCAGGCTTTCTTAAGCTGCGCGGCGTGCATCGCTTCGTCATGGTTCAAGGGAGCCGTACAGTACGCTTCACCACGACAGACGACATAGGGCCGTTTTTCGCAGCCCACAACTCCGATCCCCAAAATCAGTACACAGCCGACTAAGAAGAGCCTCATACCGCACCTCCTCTTGTAAGGAGCCCACTTCAATGCCCGCCTAGATCACAAGATAGCTCGGAATGCTGTTGAGCAGTATCCCTACGTTGGAGTAGAGAACCTCGCCCTAGCGGGCGGACAGGCACTCAAAGGCAGGATTTCGTGAGTGTCGGCCATGCGGGAAGGTGGAGGAGGAAGTGGGGGTGTCCCATTGTGCACGAGGAAAACGGTCGGCGGGCGTGGCATCTGCTGGGAACGTCGGGCGGCCAGGCTGAGTCTGTATTCCTGTGCCAAGCACGATTCAAGATCAGACCCCAGATGAGCCTCTGTCACATTGGCGACAACAGATACCTATACGATTACGATCAATCCCGCGATGACGGACACGGGGAGCATTCAGCTACAAGTCACCAACCCATAGGGGTGGAGATTCAGCAGAGGCGAGTCATCGCCTCTGCTGAGATGGTGACAGATCGAAGGAGGGTGGGGAGGTAACTTCTCACCCTCTTTTTTTGTCGCGAAACGATGATGGGTATGATGTCAGGGGGGCAATACGTCCACCACAGTGTGGGTCGCACGAATGGTGATGAAGAAAGAGAGGCTGGGAGGACGTGGCGGCTGCTGGGAGTGTCGGACGGCAAAGCTCAATCTGTTTCCTGTGCCATCCACGATTCAAGATCCAACCCCAAATGCATAACGCGAGGCCAGCTCATGTAGCGGCCTCCAACACCTTAACGAGCCATCTCGTCTTCTCGAACAGCTCGTCAAATGTGATGATGCTGACGCCTATAGAGTGCCGCCGAAATAGCTCCAGCGTGCGCCGTTTGTCCTCATCGTTCTGGAGTTCCGTCGTTGCGCCAATGATGACCACACATCGTGGTTCGAAAGCTTCGAGTGATACACCGTGCTTCAGTGAGTTGAAGTCTCCCTGAAGGCTGAAACGATAGCTGAGTACTTGCAATACAGAGCCGCCCAAATCCTCCGAAACGTTGTAAACTGAATTTCGATAACGCCGGGATAGAAGCTTCGTAGCCGGCGTTTTTATCTCCACCAAGGCAGCGTTATCCGTCAAGCGGTTTTTTACTAGAAAATCCACGACGTTGCCACCCGTGTTGAGGACAGTTTTCCCTCCTACATATGCCTTCCCTTTGACAATAGTCGTCGGCCATGAGAAAACTTGCTCAAGCACGAAGGAGTGCTCAGTTAACGCTTTCTGCCAGAATTCTTCATTGGAGTTGTCAGCATTATCGTCCCATAAAGCCAGTGCCTGCTTCAGCGTGCCAAGCCCGACCGCGGTGTTGAGCGTACGAAGCGCAGTATCACCTAGCGTAACGAGTCGCCCAACTAATTCTGTTGGGTTCTGGATTTCAGACGCCCAGGAGAGAAGTCGGGCCAGAACCTTCTGACCGACTACTTGGTTCGCAGACAGATATGAACGCAGCTCTTGGCGGGGTAGCTGCATCAGACTTCCCATTACGGAATCGGCTCGAATCAATTCGGTGGACCCTAGCGGAATGCCTTCTTTCGCATAAAGCCTATAGAGGTCTGCGAGCTCTTGAAAAAACGCGAGAACCTCGGCGGCATGCAATTCAAGCTTATAGCCTTCTCCCTTTTGAGGCTTGAAAGGGGGATCGTGACGGTGTCGGACCAGGTCTCCTTCGGTCCCTTTGGTTGGTAGAGAAACGTACCGCGAACGGCAGCCTCAGCATCGTTGGGGTTGTCGATAAGCTCGGGGCGAAATACTAACCGAGCCGTCGCGCTTTCCCGTAGCTTAATGTCTGAAACCTTTGCCGAGGATAGCGACGTAGAGATGACGGTCCGTTTTTCCATCGTAGCATTAGTTAGCTAACTATTGGGCGAACTGCTGAGGGGCCCGCAATGAGCTCGCGGTACATCGCGTTCTAGGTTCGACGAGCCCATGCTGAAAGTGTCAGCAATATCTGTCTCTTGTCAGCCTTTGTCAAGGCGCCACCTGTCAGGATTGACGGCGAAGCCTGGCGGTAGTCCTCTGTAAACATCGCCCTGGGGGCCTGCGCAGTGCCTTAGAGGAGAAAGGATTAGGGCGCTTCGGAAGAGGTGAGCGAAGGAAGTGCGGTCAGGACGAGTGAAGTGGCCGGGTCGTCCGGCTTGAGCGGCGTAGCTAGCAACGGCCCTTGCTCTTGGTTGAATTGAGCCTTTGCCGCCCAGGCGACTTTTTGGCGCACATAGCCGGTGAGTTCGCCCAGCGTGACATCGTTGTCCCGATTCGTATCGGCCTCTCCCCGCAATCCCCGCAACAGATAGTAGGTGAACAAGCCGTGGTGATGTCGGCTGTCCTCCAGCCCTTGCTGCAGCTTCTCGCCGCCGATCAGCCGAATCTTGTTCTCTCCCTCAACCCCCCACTGAGGTACGGCGGGCTTGGCGTGGGCTTTGGGGGGGAGCCGGGTGACGAGACCGTCGAAGATGAACAGGATCTGTTTGGTCTTGAGTTTGGCGAGGGCCGACTCCATGTTTTTGAGCGGGTAGAGGTGCCCTGTTGCGGTACGGCCGTTGTGGGGGACCAAGAGAATGTCGCCGGATGGCGCGACCCTGGCCTGGCCTGAACAATAGACGATCACAACCGCTTGCTTGGCTGTATGCAATGGTGGCCAGTTGGACAGCACTTCGTCGAAATCCGCTCGGCCTGCCTTGAAATCCTGGAGCAATGGGAATTCGAGGGCGGCACGCCGCCGAGGGACTGGAAATAATTGGCTACCATGTCTGCATCTCTCGATGCATAGGGCCGGGGGGCGATGTGCGTATCGCGATAGACACTGGCTCCTATGGAGACTACGTAGGGCTGGGGTTGGTGAAAATCCGAGACTGGAGCAGGGATCTGGTCCACGTCGTCGGCTGCGGCGCCAGCCGGCTGAATGATGAACAGCAGCGTCTGACGCCGTGCAGCGGCTCCCCCTGATTCGGTGACGGACACACGGATCTCGACCTGTTGCGGTTGAAGGCTTGAGGGCAAGGTTGCCGCGAACTCCAGCGACTGGGTTTCTCCCGGTTGTAGCGGGGGAATCGTCAGCGTCGTCGACGGGAATTGTTCGATAACCGATGGTGTGCCGGTGAGGGAGGCCGAGGCATTCTGGATCGGGCTTGAGCCGGTATTGACAACATCCACGCGCACCCGAATCTGTTCGCCGCTCTCCAGAAACAAATTGCCGTTCTCGTCGAGCAGCAGGGCTTTGAAGCGAAGTTTCGACAGCGACACGGAGGTGGGCATGGACGGAGATGATTCGAGCTTGACCTTAGAGGGCAGTGGTTCTCCCTGGGAAGGAACTTCCAGGTGCCAGGCACATCCGGGGCTCAGCAGGACGGTGCACCCAGCCAGGATCAGACGCGCGGCGGAGAATGATCGGAGAGAAGGTGTCGTAGTGGAAGGGATCACGACTGAGCCTATTGAAACAGTTTTGTGCCACCGTACTGGACACGCAGGGTAAAAGCAACCGCCTATCCACCGGACAGCTTGGCGTATAGACCTGGATGGGCTCAATGTGCTGGACTTTTCCTCTTTGAGGCCCAAGGCTCGATTAGAGCAGGGAAGTTGGGGTCGGATCTTGGTGCGCCAGGAAAGCCTGGGAGCGGGGGGACGCTTTGTAGACACAGAGCCGAAACCGATCAGTGGTTCCCAGCAGGACCTCGGTCCTGCCCGGCAACGGAAGGGCATCCAGCCAGAAGCAAGTCTTGCATGGCGTGGGGCAACCCATCCTGTGAAGCGTAGACAGCGAGTGTGCAGGTCGTGCGATTGAGCCCCGAAAGGACCGAACGACGTGGGAGCCGAGCTCGTCAAGATTAGCGAAGGCCGCAGCAAGGCACCGCGATGCCAGGTGTCTTGATCTCACCGGGGTCCCTTCTTGCGGGGCGCAACCTAAACCGAACACTTCAGGTGCTACAAAAACCGGACAGATGATGGGCTAGCTACATCTATTGAAGAACTGGTTGACGTTGTGAGGGCCATGCTGTATGGTAACACTACATTTAACTCGTAGTAGTCCGGCGAGGAGATGTTCCAACTATATCGGACTTCGCGATCGCATCGCGACCAGGTCCAGTTTGGAGTTGCACCATTCTCGGTTGTCTCTCCCCTCGGTTCTCTGATCCCGTCATAATGCGATCATACTGAAAGGATAACGTAGTGAATACGTCTGTTCACGCCAGTTTTCACGCGCTCGGTTTGTCCGAGGCACTTCTGAAGGACCTGGCTGATGCCGGGTTTGTATCACCCACACCCATTCAAGAACAAGCCGTTCCGCCCGCGCTCACCGGGCGAGATGTTATCGGATGTGCTCAGACCGGGACGGGTAAAACCGCAGCCTTCGTCATTCCGATCGTCGAACGACTCGCCGCATTGCCGAAGGGGCAGCCGCAGGCATTGATTTTAGCGCCAACCCGTGAGCTGGCATTGCAGACCCTGACGACGATCGAGAAACTTGGCCGGAGTCGGCGCATTTCCGCGACCGTCATCGTGGGAGGCGCTGATATGCAAGCCCAAGTGCGGGGCTTGCGGCAGCGACCGGACATCTTGATCGCGACACCTGGCCGTCTCCTGGATCACATGTGGAACGGGACGATTGTCTTGTCTGCCATAAAGATATTAGTGCTGGATGAGGCGGATCGGATGTTGGATATGGGCTTTGCGCCTCAAATCAATCAGATTCTTGATGCGTTGCCTGAAGAGCGACAGACTCTTCTCTTTTCGGCCACCCTTCCGACCGATATGGCTCGCTTGGTTCAAGCCAGTGTAAACAATCCGGTGCGCGTCATGGTCGCGCCGTCAGCCACGACAGCCGATGGCGTCACGCAGGCGATCCATTACACATCCCACGGCGAGAAGCCCGATCTTCTATTGTTGTTATTGAAGGCCGATCAGGATACGGCTTTGGTGTTCACCAGGACGAAGCACCGTGCCGATCGGTTGGGGCGTATGCTGGGTAGCGCAGGCCATCGAGTGGCCGTGTTGCATGGAGACCGAAGCCTCTCACAGAGGCGCGCCGCGCTAGAGGGTTTTAGACGCGGGTCATTCCGGGTGCTGGTCGCAACAGATATCGCCGCACGAGGGATCGATGTCGCGAACATCGGCCACGTGATCAATTTCGATCTACCCAATTGCCCAGAAGATTACGTCCATCGTATCGGCCGCACGGCTCGAATGAAGATGACCGGCCGCGCCACAAGCTTTGTGACGGGGGAAGACCGGCAGCAACTTCGAGATATTGAGCGCCTCCTGGGACATGCAGTCCCGCTTGCGCCGGGAAGCGGAACTTCCTTGCCGGCGATTCATGGCGAGGATAGTTGTGCACATCGGGACGAGCGTTCCGCTCCAAGTCGCTCGAGGTTTGCCAGCCGACACCGCCGTCCGAACCCCAGGGGAGATCACGCCGAGCCGTCCCCACGTAATGCCTCGCCTTCAATACGTGCATAAAGTTCGAAAATAGTTCCCAAACGACCCCTCGTGAGATACTCTGTGTCTCACGAGGTGGATTTGGACACGTCTTTACGCGGCCTACGAGTGGGCACGGAGGCATCGAACAAGCCCGGTGATCAGGCCTTACTCACTCTTCGATTACCCAATGACACTGTCCCTGCCGCGATCGCACTCGCCGTGGTCCGCCTGACCAAGAGTTTGGTCGAAGGGCTAGCCCTCAAAAGGCTGGTTCAGCCGTCACGTAATCGGTTGACCGAATGCAACAAAGCTGCAGGCTTGACGAAAGAGAAAACAACATGGAAGATCTAGACGTTAAGGGCATCGCTGGACAGAATACCCCACAATTACGCAAACACCCCCGCGTACGAGTGCCGGCTCCATTTCCTTGTTCATTGGCCCGCGTCGGTGTGATCAGGAAGGGGGCCGTCGAACAGGGGTTAGGGATAATTTTTGACGTGTCCACTAAAGGGGCACGTGTGATGACGGAAGCGGTGATTACGCCAGGAGACCGAATCGCCATGAATCTTCGGTTTCCAGATCAGAGAACCGCAACGGTTATCGAAGCCGCGACGGTTCGGTGGGGCAAAGAGTACACCTATGGTGTGGAGTTTGAGGGACTCTCGCCAGCCGCGAACAAACATCTCCAGAGCGTCATTACACACCTCTCCCAGTCTGGGCCGGTGTTGACAGCCTGACTTTCACCTGCCACCTCGCGAGTGTCAAGCGTCCCCAACTGTGATATGGGCGGTCAGCTGGCACTGATTTGTCTTTAGGGGAGAGCCACGAACTGTTTCCGGAAGGTGACGACTTTGACGAGGTAGTCCCTCGTTTCCTGGTAGGGGAGGTTGTTGCGTAGTCGGTCGTAGACTGCTGGTGGTTCAAGGCTATTAATTTGATTGAGGGCAGCCCTGTTGTCACTGGCAAACGTCTTGAAGACATTTCGTGGGCCCGTGTTATAAGCCGAGATGACGCAATATTCTCGCGAGATCTCATTCCCGATGTCTTCAAGCAGATTGTAGGACAGGACATTGAGGTAGGCACTGCCTAACTCGATATTGTTCTCTGGGTCGAAGAGATATTCACGCGATGGAATCGTATCCGTTCCCTTAGCTTTTCGGTAGGCATCTCGTCCGCCGCTGGTCGGTACGAGCTGCATGAGACCATAGGCGGGGGCGGAACTAACGGCGAAGGGGTTGAAGTTGCTTTCCGTTCGAATAACAGCAAAAATGAGGCTTGGGCTGATCTTGAATTGCTCCGCAAATCGGGTAACGGTGGGTCGGTATTTTTCTGCTTGCTTGTTCGAGAAGTTTGCCACCATCTTGATTTCGGCGACCAGCGCTTGCTTTGCCCCCCCGTTCAGGTCCACCGTCCGCGTCTTTGCGCCCTCGATCGTTGATGTTGCGAACGCTTCCGCTTGTGCCGGGGTGCGGATCAACTGTCCTAGCTGATCCTGCACTAGTCCTAATAAATATGGAGGCCGGTCACTAGTCAGAGTGACGGGCTTGTCGGAAAAAAGATCGACGGAGCGTGGATCGTCGGGTGTGAGCAAGGTTGTGGTGATCGCGTTTTTCAAGCTCTCTTTCGGTGCTTTGTCATCCAAGGTTTCTACGGCGATCGTCCCATTGTCGAAGTCGACGATGGTTCGGCTCATATAGTTCTGGGTGTACTTCACGTACTTCTTCTGTTCCGGGACCTTCACTTCCTTCTCGCCCCAGGTTTGGCGGACCCGTCCGGTCAATGCGGTCATGAGGGTGTTGAAATCGCGTTGAATGGTCCGCAGATCCCTGATCACGGCCTCGGGGTCTCGCTGATAGGCATCGACACGTTCTTTGAGGATTTGCTTGGGGTCTTTGCCCGTGGCAATGTCGAGCACCGTCCTGCTGGTTCGGCTCCCGAGCACCCGTTCAGCGTTCGTGAGTACACGGTCTGTGGATTCACATCCCGTGAGAATGAGCAGTGGGGCCAAGAAAAGCGACGTGATTCGTATCATAATTATTCGACACTGCGCGGCGCATTTTACATGGTTGTGGGGAAAGAGTGAAGGGGGCTGACCCCAGAAAACAGGGTGTATTGAATGAAGTCAGAAGGCCTATTTGATGGCGACCGCTTTGACTTCTTTGTTGGTTGTAAGGCCTTGTAAGACTTTTTGAATCCCGTCCTGCACCAGCGTTGTCATTCCCTCTTCAATTGCAGTTTTGAGCATGTCTTCGGTGCGTGCTTTTTGTTGTATCATTCGCTTCATCTGGTCTGTGCCCAGCAGAAGTTCGTGCAAGGCGACTCGCCCCTTAAAGCCGGAACGGTTGCAGGTTTCGCAACCCTTTCCACGGGAAAGACGGAACGTATTATCTTGTTTAATACCGAGCTTGTCCCAATGCTCAGGCCCGTAACCCAGTCGGAGTTCTTCGTACTCCTCTTTGGTTCCGATGTACTGCTCTTTGCAGTCTTTGCAGATCCGACGAGCCAACCGTTGCGCCAGCACACCCAGCATGGCATCGGCAAAGCTGAATGGATCGCAGCCCATGTCGAGCAGGCGGGTAACCGTTTCGACGGCACTGTTGGTATGAAGCGTGCTCATCACGAGATGGCCGGTGAGCGACGCTTCGATGCCGGTGTCTGCCGTCTCTTTATCCCGCATTTCTCCAACCATGATGACATCGGGGTCGGCGCGGAGAAATGCGCGCATGGCAGTGGCAAAGGTGAGGCCAATCTTTGGCTGTACCTGCACTTGGCGCAGGCCATACTGTGTGATTTCGACCGGGTCTTCGGCGGTCCATATTTTGATGTCCGGGGTGTTAATGTTGCCCAGGACTGAGTGCAGCGTGGTTGTCTTTCCAGAGCCCGTCGGACCGACGCAGAGAATGATGCCATAAGGCTTTTCTGAAATCTCTTTCAGCATTCTGAGGTTCCGCTCCGAGAACCCCATTTTATCGAGAGGTAGTGGTTCGCTCGCCGCGAGGATACGCATGACCACGTCTTCGTTGTATCCGGCTGTGGGGAGGGTCGCAACGCGGAGTTCGATTTCTTTTGTCTCCGAAAGTTTGAATTTGATCTTTCCGTCCTGAGGTTTGCGGCGCTCGGCAATATCCAGGCTGGCCATGATCTTGAGTCGGGACACGATTGCACGTCGGTAACTCTGCGGAATCTTCATGTACTCGAAACATTCTCCATCGACTCGGAAACGGACCAGCGTTTCGCGTTTTTCTCCGTACGGTTCGATATGAATGTCCGACGCACTCTGCCGGTAGGCATCGGCAATGATTTGGTTGGCCAGGCGGACGATTGCGCTGTCATTTTCGTCGAGTCCTCCGCCTGCAGATTCTTCAGTTGCTTCGGCCTGCGCCTCAGTAACCAGTTCACCGAGAATGTCGGACACATTTTCGTCGAGCTTGCGTCCTCCGCCGCTGTCACTCTGCCCGGTCGCGGAACCCAAAAATTGGGCAATGTCCCGGCGAAGGCTGACGGCGAATCGAATGTTAAGGCCGGGGAAGGTCCGCTTGATATCTTGCACGCGATCAAGGTCGCCCGGATCGTCGGTCAGGATTTCGATGGCCGTACGATCTCGTTTGAGCGGCATCCAGTGGTTCTTCTTGAGATAGTCGACATTAAGGTTCTTCAGTAGTTCCACGTCGACGATGGTGCGTTCGCTGTATTCGATATAGGGGCACTTATGAAATTGGGCCAGCGATTTGCCGATGTCGAGTTTCGGAATCTTGTGTTTTTCGATGAGAAGACTCTCCAGATCGCTCATCCCTTTTCGTGAGTCGGCCATGGCCTGGTCGAGTTCATTCTGTGTGATGCGGTTATTGCTGACTAAGAGATCGAACTTCGTGGGGTTCTTTTTTGAGATCTTACGGAGGTTGAAGAACGCGATGCCGAGCGCTTTTGCAATCTCATCAACGGCCTCTTCATCTTTTCGAGTAAATCGACTGCCGCTTTTCTTATTAAGGAGTTGCAGCACCCCCATCAAGTATTTGTTGTCGGCTACGATTGGATACGTCAGGACCTGCTTGGTCCTGAATCCGGTTCGTTTATCATAAGATGTATCGTGGAGCAGGGACGGATGAATGCCTTGAAGTTCCGGGATGTTGTATGCGTCGGCAATATTGACAGGGCGAAGATATTTGGCACAGAACCCGGCGAGACTTTGTTCAGTGATGGGGATGCGGACTTCCTCCACACCATCTATGTGAGGAACTTTTGAGAAGATTTCCTTCTTCTCTGTGTCGAATGCGAAAAGAGTCAAATCCTCTGCGTCGAACAAACTTAAGATGTCTTTATGCAAGTCGAGAAGGATTTGATCAAGGTTGCTGGCCGCATGAATCTGGGTGGTAATACGTTTCACATGTTCGGCATGCTCGACCTTGTGCTGCAATTCCTGAAGATTCTGAGTCATCGGCTTGGCTTGCATCCGGCTGCGCTTTCTCTGCGGTTGAGACGTGAATCAGTCAGGTGATGCGCTGGATTAACGGGTGCCTGGTCATCAAAGTTTGTGAACTGAGACGTCGAGTCTCAGTCTAAACGAACAGGTCGGGAAGGCAAGGAAAAGGCATTTTCTGTCGGTGCATTCCTGAAAAGTGCAAGCGATTCAGCTCTGGAACTAAGCGAGAAATCAGCTTGCGGATGGATGGGCTTGAAAAGAAAGTTGCTTGAGGTGGGCGACAAGCTCACTGGGTGCGATGTGGGATTTGATCCCGGTTCGTCGAATCTTGATTTCTACACCGCCGTTCGCAAGGCCTTTGTCGCCGATAACGAGTTGGAATGGGGCGCCGATCAGATCCGCGTCATTGAATTTAACACCGGCGCGATCGGTACGGTCGTCCCACAATACCTCGATGCCTGCCGCCATTAAATCGATATAGAGACGTGCGGCGGTTTCGGTCGTCTTTTCCGATTGGCTGACCGTCAGGAGGTGGACATGGAATGGCGCGATGGGAAACGGCCAGATGATGCCCTTCTCATCGTGGTTTTGCTCGATCGCCGCAGCGGCCGTCCGACCGACGCCAATGCCGTAGCAACCCATAATGGCAAGGCGCTCCTTGCCCTGATCGTCGAGGATGGTGGCATTCATTTTCTGGCTATACTTGGTGCCGAGTAAGAACACCTGTCCAACTTCGATACCCTTGGCGAGTGTCAGCGCACCTGGTCCTCGGGGGGAAGGGTCACCGGCTTGCGCATTGCGAAGATCGGCAAACTGTTCGGCGGTGAAATCACGGTTGAGATTGGCATTTTGGTAGTGCGTATCGGCTTTGTTGGCACCGACAACGACGTTCTTCATCCCCTTAATGGCGTGATCCGCCAGGATTCGTGCGTCCTGCAGGCCGACTGGTCCGGCGAATCCTGGAGGGGCCCCTGTGACATGTTGAACCGTCACGGGATCGGCCAACGCCACATCGGTCACCTTAAGCAAACGAGCCAATTTGACCTCGTTCACTTCATGATCTCCCCGGATCAGCACGGCGACGGTTTCGGTGCCTGCGCGGTACAGCAGTGTCTTCACGAGTTGACGGGGTGTAATCTGCAAAAAGGCTGTGACCTCTTCCACCGTCCGTCGCTGTGGCGTATCGATTGGCGTCATGGGGCGAAGGGGGGTGGTGTCGACATCAGATGGAGGAAGCACTTCTGCCCGTTCAAGATTGGCGGCGTAAGAACCCTGGTCGCTGTATGCCACCATCGCTTCGCCGGTATCGGCCAAGACCATGAACTCGTGTGAGACGTCCCCGCCGATGAGACCTGTGTCAGCTTCAACCGCCCGGAAGGTGAGGCCGCATCGTGTGAAGATTCGGGTGTAGGCGTCGTACATGTTCTGATAGCTGACCTTAGCGCCAGCCTCATCGACGTCGAAACTATAGGCATCCTTCATGATGAATTCCCGCCCTCGCATGAGCCCAAATCGCGGGCGGATCTCGTCTCGAAATTTGGTTTGGATCTGGTAGAAATTGAGCGGGAGTTGTCGGTAGGATCGCACTTCCCGTCTGAAGAGATCGGTAATGACTTCTTCATGTGTCGGGCCTAGACAAAAATCCCGTTCGTGACGATCCTTGAAGCGGAGAAGCTCCTTCCCGTAGTAGTCCCATCGGGCTGTTTCTTTCCAGAGTTCAGCAGGGGATGCGATCGGCATCAGCAATTCCTGTGCGCCGGATCGGTTCATCTCCTCTCGAATGATCTGCTCGATTTTGCGGATCACACGGAGACCGAGTGGAAGATAGGTATAGATGCCGGCTGCTACCTTTCGGATCAGTCCGGCACGCAGCATCAATCGGTGGCTGACGGTTTCCGCTTCGCCGGGATCGTCCCGCAGCGTAGGGATGAGTAACTGGGATGTTTTCATGAGAAGGTTAGTGGGAGAAGATGCGTTCCAGGTCGTTCCAGAAGGCAAAAATCATGACGCCAACCAACAGAACCAACCCGACCTGCTGGGCAACCTCCCGTTGTCGTTCAGCGAGTGGCTTGCGCAGAATGCCCTCAATCAGGAAAAAGAGCAAGTGGCCGCCGTCGAGGATTGGGATCGGCAGTAAATTGAGGACTCCGAGGTTGATGCTCAAGATGGCGATCAGGAACACGACACTCGAGGCGCCCTGAGAAGCCGCTTCACCGGAAATATTGGCGATCGTCAGCGGTCCACCGATATTTTTGCTCGAAATATCTCCCACGATCATTTTATAGAGGCCGATCGCGGTCAATTCAGTCCACCCCCACGTGGCTTCTAGTCCTTGGTACACAGCTGCTGCCGCGTTGTCGGAGCGCATCAACGAACGGCCAGGACCCGCGATGCCGATCTTTCCCACTTCGAGAGTCTGTCCGTTCATGGTCACTTTTTCACTGGTCGGTGTGACGGTCAGTGCGGTACGTTGTCCGTCGCGGAGAACTTCGAGCTTGAGAGGCTTCTGCGGATGTTCCCGTACATGAGTCGTCATCTGCGCCCAGGTATAAATAGCTTGGCCATCGATCGCGACTACTCGATCGCCTGGCTTGAATCCGGCCAGGGAGGCGGGTGATCCATGCATAATCGAGGTGACGAGAGGAGGCGTTTCCTCAACACCAATCGTATACAGCGGTTCGTTGCTGCTGGCCCCATCTCCAGTGATTGGAATAGGCGTGGCTGTCAGTGTCTTTAACTGATCGTCTCGTCGGACTTCGAGTAAAACAGGCTGGCCCTTGCTCCTGGAGACGAGGTCCAGTAACTCCGTTTTGGTCGAGATGTCTTTGCCGTTGATCTTGACGATGCGGTCTCCAACTTCCAGCCCTGCCATTGACGCGGGAGAGCCGGGAGCCAGGGCCTCGACATCAGCGCTCAGGTCGCGAAACGTGGGGACAAAAAGCGGTGCACCAGTGGACAGCCATCCGGCGAAGATCAAGTAGGCTAGAATGAAATTGAACCCAGGGCCAGCCGCGACGATAAGAACCTTTCCCCACAAGCCCTGATGCGAAAACGATCGCCGCCGGTCCTCAGGTGTTGTGGCCTCCGTCTCATCCTCGCCAAACAACTTGACGTATCCACCGAGCGGGACGGCGGAGACGAGATATTCGGTTTCGCCGACTTGGCGGCCGAATAACTTCGGGCCGAAGCCGATGGAAAACTTGAGGACTTTCACTCCGACCCATCGAGCGGCGAGGAAATGGCCGAGCTCATGGAAGGCGACCAGCACGCCAAGGACGACAAGGAACCACCAGGCTTTCTGAAGGAGCAGCCACAATGTATCGGGGGACCAGGCAAGTACGGACGTCATCGGAACTCCCTATCGAGTGTGAACTTCTACTCTAACATTCGCTGCGGGAAATGCAAACGATCGTTAGCGAGGTAACGCATGCACCAACGATTCAGCCTTTTCTCGCGCCCATCGATCCGCTTCCAGCGCATCGTCAAGGCAGGTAATCTCCTGATGCGCATGCGCCTCCATTGTACTGCGAATGACCTGCGGGATCTCACTGAAGCGAAGGCCATGGTTGAGGAATGCGTCGACGGCGATTTCGTTGGCCGCATTCATCGCGGCAGGCATGGTACCGCCGATTCGAAGCGACTCGTACCCGAGATTGAGGCACGGAAAGCGATCATGGTCGGGTTTGCAAAAGGTCAATCGTCCGATTTCCGTCAAATCCAGTGAGGGGAGGTCCAGCGCCATTCTGGCGGGATATCGCATCGCGTACGAGATAGGAGTTCGCATATCCGGGAGACCCAGTTGGGCGATCATAGATCGATCCTTATATTCTACCAGCGAGTGAATGATACTTTCTCGATGAATCAGCACGTCGATATTGGACTCGGAAATATCGAACAGCCAGCGGGCTTCCACCACTTCCAATCCTTTATTCATCAAGGTTGCCGAGTCGATGGTGATCTTGGATCCCATCTTCCAGTTGGGATGCTGCAGGGCTCGTTCCGGTGTCACACTCAGAAGCTCCTCCTGGGTCATCGTCCAGAGGGCTCCACCGGACGCCGTGAGGATCAATCGGCGGACGTCTTCAATCCGATGCCCTTCCAGTGACTGAAAGATGGCACTATGCTCGCTGTCGACCGGGAATATCCTGACCCCATGTTTCCGAGCCTCATCCTGCATCAGCTTGCCAGCCATCACCATCGGTTCTTTATTGGCCAAGGCAATGTGCTTCCCGCTGCGGATGGCGGACAGGGTCGGTACGAGTCCGGCTGCTCCCACGATGGCAGAAATCACCAAGTCGGCATGGAGCCCCGCTGCGACCTGTGTAATGCCTTCTTCGCCGGCCAGGATCTCAACCGGAAGATCGACGCACCGGTTTCGGAGCAATGCCGCGGAGGATTCCGTAGAGACCGCCACGGCGATGGGTGCGAACTGGCGGATCTGGGCTTCAAGCTTGTCGATATTATTGCCGGCCGTCAGGCCGACGACGCGGAATTCATCGGGAAACCGTTGAACGATATCGAGTGTATTGGTCCCGATCGATCCGGTTGATCCCAAAATGATAATCGACTTCATATCCTCTCCTCTCCACTCTTATAGAGGCGGTGCCAGGTCTCGAACGTAGGCGACATAGTAGTAGAAGGTGGGGGCGGTGAACAAGAGACTATCGAGTCGGTCTAACATACCGCCATGGCCGGGCAAGATTCCACCGGAATCTTTGACGCCCGTGCGTCGCTTGATCATTGATTCGAATAGGTCTCCGATGAGCCCAGTTCCCGTCAGCAGCACGCCAAGGATTAACGCATCTAACAGTGAGAGTTGTGAGGCAAACCACCACTGAGCCACTATGGCGGCAGCGACGGCCAATACGAGCCCTCCAAGTACCCCCTCAACGGTCTTCTTGGGACTGATCGACGGCAGGAGAAGGTGTTTGCCCCACAGGGTCCCGGCGTAGTACGCGCCGGTGTCAGAAGCCCATGTGACCACTGCCAGAAACAGCACGAGGAATTCGCCGGTCGGCAGCGCGCGGGTCGATACAATGGTGCTGAGGGTGACGCCCACGTAGAGCACGCCGAACATGGTGATCAGCGCGTCGTTCCATCGATGTTTTGTGGAGGTGGCAACAAAAGAGGCCGTCACGGCAATCATGAACGCACCGCCGAGAAGAAGCTCGGGAAGCGGGAGAGACACATGGGATCGGGCGAGGGTCAGAACAAAGGTTGCCGATCCGACGCCGACCAGGACACGATTCAACCGTGTTTGGAAGCTGAGGCGATACAGTTCGAGTAGGGCAAGAGAGCCGACGGCGGTCAAGAGCAGCGTTAAGGCCCATGGAGCGAGGTGGACGATGATGACGTAGACCGCTGGGATCAGTGCAGCCGCAGTATAGAGACGCCGGAGATCGAACTGTCTGGTGCGTGCTGGTGAGGTGGTCACAGATGGTGAGCTGTGGACGATCGCTTCAGTGAGGGGTGGCTGTCCCACATGGGTTACGAAGACACAGTGCTCAGCACTCGACCGAAGCGGCGTTCCCGCTTTTGATACTCGATCAGCGCGAGGAGAAATTCCCGTCGTCGAAAGTCCGGCCACAAGGTCGGCGTGAAGCACAACTCTGTGTAGGCCAGTTGCCACAGGAGAAAGTTGCTGATCCTGGCTTCTCCACTCGTCCGAATCAGTAAGTCCGGATCTTGAAGTGGGTGGGTATAGAGGTACTGTTGAATCGTGGTTTCATCGATACGGCTTGGATGGACGATTCCCGCCTGGACGTTCTCTACCAGTTTTTTTGCGGCATCGACGATTTCCGCTCGTCCTCCGTAACTAAGGGCGACCGTTAGGATCAGCTTATCGAGATGCGCTGTTTCCTTCTCGGTCGTGCGAATCCAGTGTTGAGCCGATGGAGGGAGCAGCTCGTGGCGACCGATGGTGCGGAAGCACACGCCTTGCTCAATCAAGCTGGCTCGCTCCGTGGAGAGGTAATGCTCCAAGAGTCCCATGAGTGCGCTAATTTCTTGTGTCGGACGGTTCCAATTTTCTTGTGAAAACGCATAGATCGTCAGGGCATGAATGCCGAGTTCCAGACTGAGGGTTATCATCTCCCTGACGGAATTGATGCCTTCGCGATGGCCTGCTATGCGAGGGAGACCGCGGAGTTCCGCCCACCGCCCGTTGCCATCCATGATGACCGCGATATGTTTAGGGAGTAGTTCCGGTTCCAACTTGGCGGTCAATTCGCTCTCGGACAGGTGGTCAAAACTTGAAGCCGGAGGGTGTGCCATAACGAGCCTAGAGCGCGTTCCTCATATCTAGTGTTAGCAGAGAGAGAAGTGGGGAAAGTCTACTGTCGGGGGTATGGAATGTCAAACGATAACTCGGAAACGACTTCAGCAACCCAAATCAGTGAGGAGTCATTGCATTGCGACGGCGGAAATGAATGGGCTATACTCGCCCATCACAAAACAGAGACAAGGAGGCCTATGCTCGAGCCGGTTCAGCTAGCCAAATTCGGTGTCACTGAACTCGAAGCTCAACACGCACTCGATCGGCTCAACGTGAGGGATATTGACTATGCGGACCTCTATTTTGAGACCCGCACCTCAGAGTCGGTGTCGATGGAGGAAGGCATCGTGAAGCGTGCAGCTAAGAGTATCTCTCAAGGGGTCGGCGTCCGTGCAACGGCCGGTGAGAAGACAGGGTTTGCCTACTCAGATGAATTAACGAAGAAGGATCTGGAGATTGCGGCCGACACGGCACGCTACATCGCCAATTCTCCTCAGGGAGCTTCTCCCGTTCCGGTGCCTACCCAGCGCCGACCGACCAGAGACCTCTATCCGATCGAACGGGCGAAGGCCGAGGTTGCCACGGCTGATCGCGTGGCGCTGTTGAACGCAATTGATGCCGAGGCCAGACGGTACGATCCCCGCATTAAGAACGTCATGGCTTCTTTTAACACCGAATACAAGGTGGTGGCGGTTGCGACCTCTGATGGGACACTGGTCGGCGATATTCAACCGTTGTCCCGTCTGCAGATCACCTGTATTGCCGAGGACGGTGACAATCGACAGGTCGGAAGCTTCGGCGGGGGCGGCCGGGTTGGATTTGAGTACTACCTCGAGGACAATCGACACTTAAGCTATGCGCGAGAGGCGGCGAGAGAGGCGATCCTGAACTTGTCCGCTGTGGATGCTCCGGCCGGGGTGATGCCCGTGGTGTTGGCTGGGGGATGGCCCGGTATCCTGCTGCACGAGGCGATCGGACATGGCTTGGAAGCCGACTTCAACCGGAAAAAGACGTCGGCCTTCTCAAGCCTGATCGGGAAACGCGTGGCGTCGGATGTCTGCACGATCGTCGACGATGGAACCCTTCCATTTCGCCGAGGTTCGTTAAATATGGATGATGAGGGAACGCCAACCAGCTGCACGACACTCATCGAGAAGGGCATTCTCCGCCGCTATATCACCGATAAGCTCAACGCTCGCCTCATGGGCATTGCTCTGACCGGTAACGGTCGGCGTGAGAATTATCAAAGCGTGGTGCTCCCACGGATGACGAATACCTTCATGTTGGCTGGTGAGTCGGATCCTCAGGACATTATTCGGTCGGTGAAAAAAGGGCTCTATGCCGTCTCGTTCGGCGGTGGGCAGGTTGATATCACCAACGGGAAGTTCGTGTTCTCTGCCAGCGAGGCCTACCTCATCGAGGATGGACAGATCACGAAGCCGGTGAAGGGAGCGACATTGATCGGGAGTGGGCCGGAGATCCTCACCAAGGTCTCGATGGTGGGGCATGATCTGAAACTCGACAATGGGATCGGGACGTGTGGGAAGGACGGCCAATCGGTGCCGGTCGGGGTCGGCTTGCCGACCCTCAAAATCGACGAAATCACGGTCGGGGGTACGCAGAGGTAAGAAAGTTACGAGTCATTGGTCTCACGGCCCACCAAAGAGGCCGACCACATGACAACCGACAGAAAAGAGGGCGTGTGCATCAAGGGCAACGAGGAACAGAGCCTGTCACAATCACCAACGGCTATGCGCAGCTGGCTGCCAATGTTCTGACTCGTGCAAAAGCGTGCGGCGCGACAGAGGCCGATATCGTGGTGGCCGACGGCGAGACCTTTTCCGTCCAGGTGCGGGTCGGCACAGTCGATCGATTGACGAAGGCGAGAGAGAAACGGCTCGGACTGCGCGTCTTTATCGGAAAACGTTCGGCGACGACCTCGACATCCGACTTTTCACAAGACTCTCTTGAACGGCTTGTTGCAGACACGTGCACCTTGGCTAGGGCGGTTGTTGAGGACGACGTATCTGGGTTACCGGATGCGACTCAGATGGCTACGGACCAGCCGAGTCTTGATCTCTATGATGAGACCGTGCTCGATACGGAAACGCAGATTGATTGGGCCAAGCGCGGAGAAGCGGCGGCGTTTGCCACGGATCCACGCATTACGAACTCGGAAGGTGCGGAGTTTGATTCGTCATCGGGGCGAGTGGTGCTGGCGAACAGCCATGGGTTCGTCGGGTCCTATAAGAGTTCAAACTTTTCGCTATCCGTCTCTCCGATTGCGACTGAGTCCACGACCGGGGCTATGCAGCGGGATGCCTGGTATGAGGTGCAGCGCAAATTTGCACGGCTGGCTTCAGCGGAATCGATCGGGCAGGAGGCGGCCGGACGAGCCGTTCGCCGTCTGGGCGCACGCAAAGTGGCGACCAAGCGAGTGCCGGTGGTGTTCGACCAAGAGACGGCAGGGAGCCTGCTCTCAAACTTGTGTGGTGCCATTTCCGGCTACGGTCTCTACAAGCGGGCCTCGTTCCTTCTCGATAAGCTTGGTCAGACGATTGCGTCCGATCTCATGACCGTGTACGACGACGGCCGGATGGCCGGAGGCCTTGGATCTCGCCCGTTTGACGGCGAAGGATTGGCCACGCGCAAGAACACGATCGTGGAGCGAGGTGTGCTACGGAGCTATCTACTCGATACCTATTCCGGACGGAAACTGGGGTTGCCCTCGACCGGTAACGCATCACGGAGTGTGGGCGAGAGTCCGTCTGTCGGCCCGACGAATTTTTATCTCGTCCCAGGATTGAGGAGCGCTCAGGAGATTATCGGTTCAGTCAAGGAGGGGCTCTACGTCACCGAGTTGATCGGATTCGGCATCAATATGGTCACGGGTGATTACTCGCGAGGGGCTTGCGGGTTTTGGATTGAAAACGGAGAATTGGCCTATCCCGTCGAAGAAATCACCATCGCGGGAAATCTCAAGCAGATGTTCAAGGATATCGAAATGATTGGGAGCGACCTCGTGTTCCGGGGGCGAATTGCGAGCCCGACGCTGAAAATTTCAGAACTGATGGTGGCAGGCAACTAGCCGCTCATTAGGCACAGGGTTGAATTGTGAGTCTTGAGCTTGGTCGGACCCATGGCTGAATCCATTCGAGAAACGACCGTTCAGTATCAGAGTGGAAACGTGACGATCAAGGCGTTCGTCGCAGCTCCGCATACCAATGAGCAACGACCGGCCATCATCGTCGTCCAGGAGTGGTGGGGACTCACGGATCATATGAAGGATATCGCGAGGCGCTATGCGGCAGAAGGCTATGTCGCGATCGCGCCGGATCTCTATTCCCGCCTAGGATATGCACTTACGACAGATGCCAACGAAGCCGGCACGCTCATGAATACGCTGAAACAGGAAGACGGCCTCGCCGATTTGAATGCCACCGTGGCGTATCTAAAATCAGTTCCAGAGGTCGATGCCACGAGGATTGGCGTCACTGGGTTCTGTATGGGCGGCTCCTATGCGCTCATGCTGCCCTGCGTCAATGTGGAAATCAAAGCGGCAGTACCCTTCTACGGCCAAGTGCCCAATCCTGATACGCCGATTCAGAAGCTGGCCTGCCCGGTACTGTACCTCTACGGTGAAGACGATGGCTGGATTACCAAGGCGGATGTCCAGCGACTGGCCGCAGCGTTGAAGAAGTATGGGAAAGCCGGCGAGATTAAAACCTATCCTGGCGCGCCGCATGCATTCTTTCGAGACACTGACCCATCCGTGTATCGGCCGGAGGCTGCGAAGGACGCCTGGGCGAGGACGAAGACCTTCTTCAAGCAACAGCTCGGTTAGCTCGCGCGACGCGAGCACGAACTCAGAGGACTTTTTCTACATTCAAGAGAGAGACTCGACGTATGAGACCGATATGGAGAAGCATTCTATGTGCGATCGCACTCATGCCAGGCATCAGTGCTGCGGCCGATTTTCAGCTTATCAGTCCGACCATTAAGCATAAGGGCACGATCGGCAAGGCGCATATCTTCGACGGATTTGGATGCACCGGCGACAATGTGTCTCCGGAGTTGCGCTGGAACAATGCTCCTAAGGGGACCAAGAGTTTTGCTCTGACCATGTATGATCCCGATGCGCCGACCGGCAGCGGCTGGTGGCATTGGGTCATCTTCAACATTCCTCCGGATATTTCGGCACTCGCCGCGGGCGCCGGAAAGCCGGGCGGCTCCGGTGAGCCACAACGCGCGGTGCAAAGCATGACGGATTTCGGTGAGCCCGGGTACGGTGGCCCCTGTCCTCCTGCCGGCCACAAACCGCATCGTTACATCTTTACGGTGTATGCATTAAAAGTAGATCAATTGTCGTTGAAGCCTCAATCATCCGGCGCAATGGTCGGGTACTATCTCAATCAGAATGCCCTGGCCAAAGCTTCCTTCACCGGCCTGTATAGCCGCAAGTAACGACGATGCCGCTTGATACTGAGCTGGGAAAGAAGATGCTGCAGCTGATCACGTCACGGTACGACGATCGGCATTGGCGAAAGCAAATAGAAAAAACGCTCAGTCTTCCACAGACCGGCGTCACCGATCCGGTTCAACAGCAGATCTTCGTATATCTTAAGCATGGTTTGAAGGCGTATAAATCTCGCCGAGCCGACCCGGATTCCTGGATCATCGGCGGCTATGCCACGAAGGAAGTCATCAATCGCGCGAAATTCCAGCCTCAGCTCGTCGGGGCGTCTCTCAAGCAGGATGATGTGGCCTTTCTGGGGACGGATCCAGGCGCTGACGTGACCGAAGCTTGGTGGGAAGAGATGTTGGTCCAGTGGTTCGATGTGCCGGAGGAAGAGAAATTAGCCGAGCAAGAAAACAGCCAAGCTGAGAATTCAGATTCCTCATCGACTATCAAAGCGAAAGCATAGTAATTGTTCATCCTCATAGTTTATCGACGGACGAGGCTTCTGGGAAAGCAGTCAGGTGGTCATTTGTACCTGTAAACTTCTCGTCTTAACTCCCGTGGCACTTTTTGTATTTTCTCCCACTGCCACATGGGCAAATTTGATTCCGGCCGATGCCTGTGGGATGCAACTGTGCTTTGTTTAGTCGTTGTTGTGTGAGTGTTTCAGCTCTTAATTTCAGTTGGGAAATGTCCTCGGCTGGAATGGCACCTAATGATAGGAAATCATACTCTATATCTACGAGCTTTCGGTCGCTATACCCTAGTTGAAGAAGGAGTCGGTCTGGTTCGTTAGTGCCTATCACGATAGCTCGAGCGTGGGCCACGGCGTCCTGGCGATCTGGCATTCCAAGTTCAGTCTGCCAACAAAGTACTGTTATTCGAAGTTCTCCATGAATGGAAAAGTATTGTGGTTTCTTCGAATGAAACTGACGCTTCAGTTCTTCGTCAATGGCATTTGCTATCTTATTCCGCCACTTTCCTGAACAATTGAGCAAACTGCTTGCCAATTTCCGCCGGCCTATCTTCTGAGATTTTCCGAGAAAGAAGAGAATTTCCTCTATACGCTCAGGCATCCTTTGTCTTAACGAACAGGGCGTGTTGGGCGCGGTCAACCTTTGAGTGAAAAACTTGTCAATATCGACCCGATAACCATGCCATCTGACGGGACCATCGGCACCAATTCCTTCAAGATAGTGGGTATAGATGTTGTGTTTTAGGTATAGACCGAGATGATCCAGTTCGTCCTCTGTTTCAAGTGTATCAAGCTTAGCCGCTCTCATTCTTTCTTCGATGAAGTGCAAGAACAGCAACGGATTATCGAATATTTCTGTGTATACCCGTAGATCATCGACCGAAAGAGACCATGTAGGGCGCGGTCCTAGCTCAATACCAAGTTTCTTAAAGTGCTGCGTCCGAGAAGCCATTTCCGTGAATGGGTCAAGTGTGACAGCGCAGATGGTGATGTGCTCAAACTGATTGCGCGATATAGTCCCCATTTCGACATGCTCTTGGTCATAGAACTTAACTGAGTTAGCACTCTCTAGGTATGAGACAAAACGCCCACCTTGCTCAGCAGGTTTTTCGATTAGGTTTCGGAGTGATTCGAAATGCGCACCAAAGTCTATGGTTGGTGAGGTGTGAGTGAAGGCTCCTCCTCGTACCTCTACGACAATCAAATGGTCCTCATAGATGAGAAAAGCATCAGCTTCACACCAGTTCTTTTTTCCGCTCGAACCAGTATGCCAACGGTAATGTACAGATCTAAAGACTTGCGCTTTCGGTAGCAGCTTCTTAAACAGCTCAATCGGGACCCGCTCAGAGACTTCTTGCTGCTTCTCATTCCAAGAAACGGCATATCCTGGCTTTCTCTTCCTAATGGCGCGTTGAATGACGCGATAGATGTTGTCGAATAGGCTGTAGTTGTCGAAGCAGTAATATTTGCCTTTGAGTTTTAAGAATGGCCGCTTTCTTACCGGCCATTCTCTCAGCGGCCAACCTTGGTATTGGCCTTCGCTGAAAAAGTCTTTGTCTTCGCCTTGGCTCCAAGAGAGATCCTCCAATAGTGTCTTCGGTAAATTAGTCACATCTTCGACATCGTGCAGACTCATTCCCCAGAGCCTCGCCGCGATTCTTGCGCTTCTATCAACCCAGCCTTTCTCTTCCATGATATTCGTAATGACACTGGGATCAGGCATCTTTTCCATACTCGCGCTGATACCTCTCGTTTCAAGCTCGCTGAGAAGTTCAGTCTCGAACGCTATGCGTTCTTCATTTGCATCTCCAATTCCAAATGTTAGAGCGTGCTGAATTTTCCCAAGGGCAACGACTAAATCCTGTGTCCCTATCCCGTACAGTTCTTTAAACACCTCCTCATGCGGGCTTATGAAATCTTGCAAAAATGGGAGGTTGAGAATCGAATAGCGCTGGCCACGAACGTTGCACCAATACATCTGGGTCTTCACAAAGTACTCTTCCAAATCAGAGTTGAAATGGCATGCTTGTTTTCTCAGAGCAGCTTGGCAAGGGAAAAACTCAGCATTCAATTTCGTGAAAAGCTTTTCTACCCAAGACCGGAGTTCCTGCCATTCATGATCTGTAGCTTCTGATTGGATAAACTCCGCAGGGAGGACAGAAGCTATAACGCTTTGCACGTAATCGATCATCCTGAGCGAAATCAGAGCATCCTGGCCCAATTCAGTTTCATTCTGCATTTTAAGATTATGCTTAATCAGTGCCGAGTATGCTCGGTGCAGCAGTTCCTCAGGCTGGAGATGGCTAATCTTCAAAGCAATTTGAGAAATAATGGTGTCTATTTCCCTAACTACATCTGGAAGGTGATCGATCAGTTTTATCTGGAGCGCATCTAGTTGCTCCTGAGACATGCGATTGCGCATTACGGTGGCTCTACCAACGCGGGCGAGCTCGAACGGGCCGCACTGCATGTATTCGTCGGGTCTGGACTTTTTCCCGCTCAGTGGAAGATGTCTTGCTTCTTTTTTCAGTCGGCTCTTCTTGCCCATGACTAGCCTTCAGTTGGTAGCGCCGATAGCTAAGCCGCGTTCAAAACGAGGTGCAGAACAAGTTTTGATATCAAGAAGTCGAATGATAGTATGGCCGCGTTGAAACGTCTATGCAGGTGAGGCATTGCTCAGCTCCCAGGTCTGCCTTCACAAACCGGCAGCCTGTTAGCCAAACAGATCCATCTGCTCCTGCTAGGGCAATTTGATGATGAGGGTTGACTTGGCAAGAGTCGCTATTTGTGAAGCTTGTCCCTATTCAGGCAAGCCATAATACAGTTATTATTTCAAGGGGGTAGCCATGCCGCAATTCGATGAGTTCGTCTCCGTCAGTGAGGCAAAAAATAAGTTGTTGGATCTGATCCGACGGATGAAGCACAAGCAGGAGGTTGTGGCTATTACGCGCGATGGCGTTCCTTCTGCTGTGCTCTTGAGTATGGATCAGTTTGAGGGGCTCATGGAGACGATCGAAATCCTGAGTGATCAGAAGTCGATGCGCGCGCTCCGTCGATCCTTGAAGCAGGCTGAGAAAGGGCAGTGGGTGAGCCATGACGCGGTATTTGGCCGCGAGAATCTATGAAAGGCTACCGAGCTCGGTATACGCCGGAGGCGGCTGAGCGAATTCGTAAGTTTCATCCACAAGTCAAACGGGAGATCAAAGAAGGCATCAGGGAGCTATTGATCTCTCCGCTCGCAGGTTATTCTCTCCAATTTGAACTCGCCGGACTTCGATCCTATCGTGTCAGGACCTATCGAATTATCTACCGCATTCATGATGACGAGTCTTGCCTTGATATTGTCTTTGTCGGTCCACGGCGCAATGTATACGAAGAGCTAAGAACATTGCTGCTCGCAAGGGGGGAGAACTGAGTAACCCGTTCGCCATGGGTTTGAAACAGCAAGGTTATCCAAAAAGGTCCATCTGTGCCAGCTGGGGAGATTCAATATTCAAGACTGGTGCGGCGGGGGTAAGAGCTTCGCTAGTTGGCTCAGCCGGTTTGGAGTGGCGGTCGAGAAATTCTTTGAGCTTCTTGAAGTCTTCTTTCAGTGTTGGGAGCAAGTTGCCCTGATGGAGCGCGGCTGCTGGGTGTAAGAGGGGGAACAGCACAAAATCCTTCATGTAGAAGGCTTGTGCCTTCACCTTCGTGATCCCCACCTTGCGCTCCAATAACGTTTGAGTGGCCCAGTTTCCAAGCGTACAGACCAGTTTCGGGCGAATCAGTTGAATTTGCTGCAGCAAGAACGGCTTACATGTTTCCACTTCGTCTTGCTCTGGGTCGCGATTGTTCGGCGGCCGGCACTTGATGACGTTGGCAATGTAGATGTGATCGCGTGAGAGCCCTGCCGAGGCCAGGAGGTCATTCAGGATTTTACCGGCTGCCCCCACGAACGGCTCACCCTTCTGATCTTCATTGAGACCTGGCGCTTCGCCGACAAACATGATACTGGCATGAGGGTTCCCCACGCCGAACACAACCTGGCTGCGCCCCAGCTTGGCGAGTTTGCACCGCTCGCAGTTGACGAGGGATTGAGCGAGGTCTTGGAGAGGAGTGAGCGTCATGAGTCGTGAGCGTGAAGAAATGAGTAGCGCCATCTTAAAAACAGACAGCCGGGATGTCAATCGAGATAATGTGGGTTAGGAGGCCAGCGAAATGGCGATGAAACGGACTTGGATGGGAAGCCTTTTGGTGGCGATGCTTCCAACATTCGTATCTGCGGCATCAGTGGAGCTGGCAGCGTACAGCGACAAGCCGCTGTGTGAAAAAGTGGCGAAGTTGTTTGGAGAAGGGCTGAATGCCGTCCCCGAGCTATCAAGGACTGTGGAGTGGACGGCGGTGGAGTTGAAGGGAGAGGGACCACAGATCAGGCGCTGTTCGAGTTTCGACAAGGCGAACATGGATCTGAACAACGATGGGCGCGATGACTTAGTGGTGAAGAGCGCGTTTTGCATGAAGGGCGCACCGAGTGAGAGCTTCTATGTCTTTCCCGCCAATAGCCCGGTCCTCAACCAACTGGCTTGGCAAGATATGAGCCCCCTGTTGGCAACGCACGACAAGTTTGAACGCACCGGTGGATCCTATCCGCTGACGTCTCTTCCCATGGATAAGGTATCTCCAGCTCCTGCGTTGAGTACGGTCTTTACGATTCAACCGTTTCGGCTTGATGGTGTGGCCTATATCGGCCTGACCGATGCTCGACGGGAGTGGATGGTCATCGCGAAGTATCGGGGCGGCGAGCGGTTTGAGGATCTGTGCTATCTGCACGCCGGAACTAATTAAGATGGTAACCTTTTGCCGCAAGACACGTATCTCGCATGGCGTTGATGGTCGAGAGGCCATGGAGCGCGCGAGCATGGTCGGCCGGATTCTGAGGCCCGGCACCGAAGGGAAAGGGTGAACTCTGACTGTAGAAGTGCTGCTCGTTGGCTAACCTTGCTTTGTACTCACACTCCATATAGTCCCGCTCCACATCATATCGGCTGAGGCCAGCGGGGTGGATTCCGCGCTCGTAAGGACTTTGCGCACAACTCCACATGAGTAGCGGAAGCGCAAGCACGAAGATTTTGGCCCGTGACGTCATTCTATTCTCGTACCATCCAGCCCTGACAGGGTCAAGCTGGGTGGGCGGCGACGAGCTCTGCACAGCGATGGGCGCTGACAAGCGCACTCTCCAGATTGGCAGGCCATCCGGTGTCGGTCCATGCCCCAGTGACGAACAAGTTCTGGATAGGACTCTGTTGAAGCGGCCGCAATTGCGCGGCACCCGGTGCCAGCAACAGAGCCGCGTGGTTCTCGTGAAAGACTGACTGAGCGGTCACATCCTCTCTGGCCGTTCCGGAGAACAACTCGCACATCTCGGTTTGTCCTGCCTCGACCAACTGATCGTTGTTCAACTCGGTGAGCCTGTTCCCGACCGCAGAAAGCCGATATTCAATTTCGCCTGACTCGAGTGATGTGCTGGTGAGCTGGTGGAATGGTCGGCCTGGCAGGAGGAGCAGACGAGGCCTTGGCTTCGTTCTGGGGCAGGTCAATTGAATCACGACCTCGCTCAGACTTTTAAGCTCGGTGAGTTGTGCGAAGTAGGCGTAGCGGGTCAGCAGCCGTTCCGGCAATAGCTGCAGGAGATTCTGGTAGGACAGTGCGATGATGTACCGGTTGGCTCGGAGTCTGGTGTCGTCGTGAAGCTGGACCTCGCTCACACCAGTCTGTCCAAACTGAAGGGTAGGCCAATGGGTCAGAGAGACAATCTGCGCATTGCCTTGTCGGAGCGCCTGTTTTATGGGTGCGATGAATCGGTGGTCGATGGAGCCAGCTAGGTGTGTGAGTCTCGCATCCGATGCATCGCGCAGAAACACAGTCGAAAGCAGATGGACGAATGTTGAAGCGGCGAGACGTGTCAGCGCGTTGTCGGTCAACCACTGAGCGAGCGGATCCCAAATTCGTTCTCTGGCTTCGGGACTTTGCCCGGCCGCCGTCAGCCATTCATCTGCCGTCCGATTCTCTAAATCCGCTGGGAGAGTGTGGGCCTGTTCCCAAATTTGCTCCACATGGGAGAAGAGTCTCCACCGATCTTGCCAGGAAAGGCCGCGGAAGCTGAAGAGGCTCATCATCCACTGAAAGGCTCCGGGAAGACGGGCCGAATGATAGGGGGCGATTCGCCCATCGGGGAGTCGAAATTCGAGTGGAACGGTCTGGTCGGATTCCGAAGGCCTTCCTCGGTCGAGCAGGCGAAGGACCCGCTTCGTCTCCTGGTGGCATCCCAGAACAATCGGGGCTGGTTGGAATGCATCGGTCCGGAACCCATCGAGCCAGCCAGAATGATCGAGCAGGGTGATGTGGTAGCCCTGTTGATGAAGATGGTACGCAGTGGCCAGGCCGGCCAGTCCAGAGCCGAGAACGAGGACGGTCTGTGAGGACGGCGCAGTCACGAGAATCGGGAGCGGAGCCAAATCCGTAGGGCAATAACCACTCGTTGGGTGGTGGTGAGACTAATACGCGGTCCGAAGACCTGATAGTTTGACCGTTCGATCCGTTCCAGGATCCGACTGTAGATGCCACGCATGATTTCCGCCACTGTCAACGCACGGCGTTCATGAGCTGGTAGTTCCTTGAGGGCCGCATCGGCTCGCTTATAATAGTGGTGCGCTCGTGACGCCTCATACTCCATCAACGCTCGAAATTCAGCCGAATAGCTCCGATTCAGCAGGGCTTTCTCGGGATAGTTCCATTTCTGCAAGTCATCCAACGGCAGATAGATTCGGCGTTCGGCGGCATCCGTTCCGACATCGCGCAGGATATTCGTCAATTGGAACGCCATGCCGAGTGCCACTGCATAATCCTGTGCCCGCGCTGATGTGACTCCGAATATATGCAAACAGATGAGCCCCACCACGGAGGCGACGCGATAGCAATAGAGCGACAACTCATCGAACGTAATATACCGATTATTGAATAGATCCATCTCGACGCCTTTGATCAATTCCTCGAAGTACGCCTTTGGAATACCCAAGTCTTTCACGTGGTGGGCGAGGCTCACCATGATGGGAGTAGTTGGAATGCCGGAATACACCACGTCAAGCTCTTCGCGCCAGCGCTTGAGTTCGTCTTTCGGGTTGCTCCCGGCAGCCGGTTCGTCGACGGCACTGTCGACGGCCTTGCAGAAGGCATAGACCGTGTACATGGCATCGCGTTTGGTTCTAGGAAGGAAGAGGAACGAATAGTAAAAATTGCTGCCGCTTTTCTTTGTGTAGGCGGTGCAATAGGCTTGAGCTTCAGAGGCATTCATCATGCGCAGCTCCCGGTCTGCGTGGAGGCCTCAAGTTTGATCGCCTGGGCTGGGTCAAGGGGATGGCCAGGGGTCGGATGCAGAATGGATGCGAGCAGTTCCACGCCGTCGACGAGTCGAGGGCCAGGGCGGCTGAAGTAGGAGGCCGCATCGACGACGTAAAGATTCGGCCACTGTTCGCAAGCCTGCCGCCATGCGTCACCGGATTGTCCGACGCGCTTGAGCTCATTGACCGTACGCTCGACGGAGTACCCGCAAGGCATTATGAGGACTACGTCGGGCCGAGCGGCTTCCACGGCATGCCACGTCGTTTCATGCGATGGAGCATCCTGAGATCCGAGGACATCGAGGCCACCGGCCAGCTCAACCATTTCTGGAACCCAGTGACCTGCGACATAGAGAGGATCCAGCCATTCCAGACACACCACGCGCGGGCGCGCGGACGTCTTACTGGTTGTGGCGCGCACGTGGTCCACTCGACGACGGAGTTTCTGGGTGAGTGCCCGTCCCCTCGTGAGTACGTCTGCCGCTTGGGCGATGCGCTCGATATCATGGATCATGTCGTCTAATGTCGTTGGGCTGAGCGTGAGCACCTCGGGTCGATGTTGCAGTGACTCGATCACGCGTGTGAGCTGGTCCGGCGTGACTGAGCAGACGTGACACAGGTCTTGCGTGAGAATAAGGTCCGGACTGGCTCGGCACAAGGCGTCTTCATTGAGACGGTAGAGTCGCTGTCCTGACGCAACCAACTCTTTGACCTGCCGGTCGATTTCTCCACTGGAGCCTCCGTCCTTTCCAGCCAGAGGTTCGATCATGACGGGAACCTGCCGAACCGAGGCAGGAAAGTCGCATTCATGGCTGATGCCGACCAGCTGATCGGCCAGATTGAGAGCCGCAACCATTTCTGTTGCCCCGGGGATGAGTGAGCAGATTCTCATTGTTTTATGTCGGCCATAAGCGGGCACGCAAATCCTTGAGGCGCGTTTCGCTCAAACTAGAGCTGATGGCATCGGCCTCGTGTAGGTCCTGGCTGGTGTGTGTATTGGTCACCGCCAAGACCTTCATTCCCGCCGCTTTCGCGGCCCGAATGCCGGGGAGGGAATCTTCGATGACCAAGCATGAATCCGGCAAAATCGCAGCCCTAGACTGCTGACGGTTCAGTCCGGCCAGGGCTTGCAGAAACGGTTCAGGATTGGGTTTGCCGCACGTCACATCCTCTGCGCTGGTAATGTGACCAAACGCTTTTCGGATCCCGATTTGTTCCAGCACCAACTCGATCTCAGGGCGCAAGGCACCAGACGCGATGGCAATGGGGTAGGTGGCCGCGGCAGCTTCGATGAATTCTTTGACACCCGGAAAAATCACGAGGTGATCCTTGATCGAAGTCAAATAAGCGGCGGCCTTTGTTGCCATCAACTCTTCGATAAGCGAGGGAACGATCGGGTGGCGATTGATCCGAAGTGCCTCCAGAATACATCCACGATCGTCGAAGCCGAGATAGTTGGCATAATAGTCTTGTTCGGTCAACATGATCTCGATGTCTGCCAATGTCCGGCGCAGACTTTCAAAGTGCAGCGGTTCGGTGTCGGCGATGACACCGTCGAAATCAAAGATTATGGCATGCATGAATTCCTGAGGCTTGTGATGTCTCACCTACTATTATGGAGGCATGAACGGGCGGCATTATAGCACAGAGGGCGGCGATGGGATCGGCGCCCTCTGTGCTGGGGAAGTAGAGTGCAAACAGGCGATCAGGGTTGCAATTTAAGCTGCTTTTCAGCCAGCCAACCCTTTGTGCCGAAGTTACTGCGGACGGAATAGACCCATCCGCTGGGCTGCAGGTCGCCGTCGAGAATCGTGAGCGCGGTTCCCGGTGGAATGGCCAGTCCCAGTTTTGTCCCTTCGGCATCCTGAGCCAGGACCACTTTTTCTCCGGGATTCGTTGGATCCGCGAGTACGCTGACCCGCTGACCTTCGCTGAACAGGGGAGTCGGTGACGCAGTGATAGGTGCAACGGGCGCCGGTGCTGGTGACGGTGGGGCCTGTATTGGAGCTGAGGCCGTCGGCATCGGCTCGGGGACTGGAGGTGCGGGAACGGAAGCCGTCGGTGCTGCAGCCTGCGGTACCGCAACTGGTGCTGCAGGGGATGGAGTCGAAACAGCCGCTTGAGGCTGAGTAGCTGGGACAGGCGGCGTTGGCTTCGGCGGTGCCGGTCTTCGTGCGACAGGCGGTTGAGGTTGTGGGGCCGGCGATTCGCCGAGAAGCGGCCCGACATAGTCCATGATCATATCCGGCTCCATCGCGACATAGGCGCCGCCGCTGATCACTATCAACAGTAGTGCCCACAGAAGCGGGCGCCCACTCGACTTTTTGGGTGGCTTTGTGGGCGAAGGTGATCGAATCGTGGTTGTCTGTTCCAGCTCCTCTTCCGTGAATTCCAGGTCGGGTTCCGGCTGACGAGCAAATAACAGACTCCATGTCAGAGGATTGCCAGTCAACGACGAGCCTCCAGCGATAGCAAACATCGAGCACCTCCCTCTAGCAGACAGCATCGTGCACTCTGAAAAATTACTTATCACCAAGCCTATAGGCTGTCAAATTTGTACGAATATTCAGCAGAGCACATTCCGGTACGGATGCAGACTCAACAGGATTGTACATGGGAACAGGATAAGACGTGCGTGCAAGGGGATCGGCCGATGCCATGTCTTCGGCCACGCAGTGGAACATGTCGCTGGTGACTTAACTGGGATGCCTCGCTCATTCTTGGCCACGTAGCGCTGGCGCAAGACAGCGAGGACGTTCGGCGACAGTCTGGGTGGTTGAAGTGGAGTAATCATATCGAGGCCGATAGCAGTATAGCCTTTTCACTCGAGGCGGAACATGCAAAGAGAAGGGAATCACTCGGGCCTCTTGCATGTCTGTCGAGGCGGCAGGCACAATGCAGCGATCAACGATCATGAAGTCCTACCGCGAAGAACTCTGGTTTGAGACAAAGACCAGGCGGGCCTATATCAATATCACGCCCCACGTCGAGGCAGTGGTACAGAAGAGCGGGGTACGGGAAGGTCTTGTTCTGGTGAACGCGATGCATATTACGGCCAGTGTGTACATTAATGATGATGAGTCTGGCCTTCTACAAGATTATGACGAGTTTCTGGAACGGATCGCTCCTCAAAAGGCGGTGTATCGACACAACGACACAGGGGAAGACAACGGTGATGCTCATCTGAAGCGACAGGTGATGGGGCGAGAAGTCGTCGTCGCGCTCAGCGGGGGCAAACTCGACTTCGGTCCGTGGGAACAAATCTTTTATGGCGAGTTCGACGGATGCCGTCCTAAGCGGGTTCTTGTCAAGATTATCGGTGAATAGGGACGTGCGGAGAACCTGTGTGTGGCAAGTCGCGAGTAATCGTCCTGAGACTTGCATGGGTAGGAAAAGTTTGGCAACATGCGTTTTGAGTTGTCGAGTCATGGTCGCTGGCTCGTCCAGCAGGGAGCTTCGATGTTAGGCTGGTCTCGCCCCGATCCCCTCACACGGGATCTCATTCATCTCATCAATGCCCGTCGCCATGATCATGGCGACACCGATGATGCGATCGATACCTTGCAGGCATTTCTAGAGCAGGGACGCGAGCATGATCTACTGACCGTGCTGGCGGCGCTCGACGAGGAAATGGCCGAATGGCTCTTTGATCTGGTCGCAGAGGCGAGCTGCACGTTACTGTTGGACGGACCAGACGACGAAAAGCCGGCCTATGGCACGATGGCGGCTCTGGAGCTTCCCCTGCAGGCAAACTTAACCGCCCCGCTCAAACTGAAGATTGATCCGATCGCCACGGCCGATCTCTTGCATAAGTCTCTTCAGCTTCCTGCTGGAACGGTTGTTCGCGTTGAGTCGCGGCTCTTGACCGATGCCACCTTGGAGATGCTGAATCTTCAAATGTTTCATGACCACCTTGTGACGGTCACGGATTCCAGACGTGTCCAATCCGTGGCGGCGCGGTTGCTTCCTCCGGTCGAAAATACGGCGTTTCTTCTGTTTGAGCTGATCGGCGCTCCCGACCCAGGTTTACCTGATGCGTGGGAAGATGGACAGCGCCGTGAGATTCTCGAAGGGCTGGTGAAGCAATGTCCGGAACTAGCCTGTGCGCCGGATACCATCGAGGCGCCGGTCTATGCCGCGTATGCGATGTTTGATGCGCAGAATGCGGTACGGCTGCATCACCTCGCGGATGAGACGGCTGCAGTGTGGCGAGAGCTGGACCCGCTCGTCAGGTCTCGTACCATTGTGCATCTTCATACACAATGTGGGAATGGAGTCTACATGCCGGTGTGGACCGATCTGTTCGATCCGGAGCTTCCGGAAGAACATGGTCCGGTCTGGACCTCTCCGGACGTCTGGGTGTTTACCGCTGATCTGCCGATCGAATGGCCAGGGGAGATGTTGACCAATCGGCTATTGGCAGAAGGCTGCACCAGGTTCGAAAATCACATCGTGGAAACTCCGGACAACTAGATTCACTCGCTCCTGCCTTTTGTTCTTTCTGTGTTCTTCATACCCGTTGGTTCGGTCGGCTGCACGGTCCTGCGAAAAACTCCTGTTTCGATGATTTTTCCACCGCGTTATTTTATCCTCACCATGATGAAGACCGCCGGCACCGAAGAACGATTTGGGAGCGCGATCACGCGCTCCATCTCGGTAGCGGGGTTGGTCTTGATCTGGACTATCATCTGGGCGAATTTCCCATCGAAGGAAGAGCTCTTCTCGGCGCCATCGGCTTCATCGATGGCTGACGCGCAGCGCGTACCTGAACTCGACCTCACGATTCCTGGCGTGACCAGGCAATCGGCCGACAGCCTGGCAGGAGCTGGAGAAGCGGGCTCTGTGACCACTCTCGGTGGCGTATCCGTTCCACGCGACAGCCGTGCCAGACAAATTGCCGAAGTGAAGTGTGAGGCGGAGGTCCAGCAGTACTGCCCTAATTCCCTTTTAGGAGAAGACCGGCGACGTTGTGTGATGCAGCGCATCAAGCGATTGGACCCTCCCTGTCAACAGATCGTACGGCAGCGGCTGGTACATTGGAGGGAAGCTGAAGGGTATAGGCTTGCCTGTGTCGAAGATGTGAAGCGAGTCTGTCCGACCGTCCAGCCGGGTGATGGCCGTATCTTGCAATGTTTGCAGGAACACGAACAGGACCTCTCCGAAGCTTGCTTCCAAAGCTTGCCCAAAGGCCGCCTCCACTTACGAAACTGACGTTCGCACGCCTGGCACAGTCCTCTCATCGCTTTGCTTGCATCGCTTTCAACTGCCAATGTAAGGTGATTCAGAGATAGTGATGGGAAGGAGTTCCAAAGCCGAAAACTCGTGAGGAGTCGAGAGCGGCCACCCTACATATTTACGCAGCCAGCCCTTCGAGGCAGGAGCGGAGTTGCGTCGCGAACTCGCTGGCACGGCGATAGCGGTGGACCGGGTCTTTCTGCAACGCTCGATCTAGGATTTCCTTTACGATGGGAGGGAGATCCGGCCTGATGGCTCTCACACTGGGATGCGGTGTGTGAGCGATGGCAAATAGCAGTGCCGAGACATTGTCCGCCGTGTAAGGTGGACGACCGGTTAGGAGTTCGAACATCACGACACCGAGCGAAAAAATATCTGATCGCCCATCCACCTTTTTCCCCGAGATCTGCTCAGGGGACATGTACGTGGGCGTTCCCAGCACGATATTCGTCTGAGTTTTCGACGACGTCGCCATCTTGGCGATGCCGAAGTCCATGATCTTGACGACCTCATCGGTGGTCAGCATGATGTTCGCCGGTTTGATGTCGCGATGCACAATGCCCTGCTGGTGAGCATGGTCCATCGCTTCGGCGACGGTCGCCAGTATTGGGATCAGCTTTTCGAGGGGCAGGAGATTCGGTTTCCGTGACCATTGCTTAAGCGTGGTGCCCTGAAGCATCTCCATGGCGATGTAGCCGAGGTCGTCTTCTTCCCCAGCGTCGAAGATCGTGACGATATTGGGGTGAGACAATCGCCCGGTGGATTCGGCCTCCCGAAAGAACCGAGCTTTCACTTCCTGCAGCTTATCGTGATTGTCGATCTCATCAAGCCGCATGGTTTTGATCGCCACGAATCGCTGGATTGTTGGATCTTTTCCGAGATATACCACCCCCATTGAGCCGCGCCCTAACTCCTTTAACACCTTATACCGACCGAGCGTACTGGGTGGACCGCTCTGTGTGGTGAGGATGTGCGTTGCAGCTTCGGACTTGCTATGTTCTTGTTCCAAGTCGATATCCTCAGTGTCTTCGGCCGATGCTCCAGGTTTTTGGCGTCGAGTCGATTGCACAGGTTTCACGAAAAAACGGCGAAGGGCATCGAGATGCAGAAGCCATGCAATGGTGATCCAGAGCCCACTCAGTGTCAAGGCCGCAGCGTACGCCAGGTGATAGCGTGTGGGACCTACAGGGGCGAGAAGCGCAAGCCCGGTAACCCGGATGGTCTTGTCTGTCACGATCACCATGAAGAGGGTGGTCACCGGAAGGACCAGTTGTCGAAGAAACGAGAAACCTCGCCCGTTATCCGGCATGCGTAGAAATGCGCGGAGCGAAAGCATGCAGAGAGCAGCCAACACCGTTCCTTCAACGATGAGGTGAATGGTTTGAGAACCGGTCAGGCCGAACAGCGAAAGGGGTAACGACTGCGCCGCCGGCAGTTTGCCCAGTACGGGACCGGCAAAGAGCGCGACCAGTGCGACAAGCACATATTGAAAGGTCCAGCTCGACGCGTTGACCATGGGTGACAAGATCGGAAGATAGTCAGAGTCTAGCGGATACTGAAGGAGAGTCAATGGATTGGGAGAAATATGCGGAGGATATCGCGCTAGAGTCGTCCAGCGGCTTCCTTCATCTTGGGAAGCAGTGAGGTTGGAATGTGTAGCGTGCCCTTGCCGATGCCGACTTCGATGTCGGGTTTCGTAATGCCATGAAAGTCGCTTCCGCCAGTGACTAAGAGGCCGAGTTGCTGGGCTAGGCTAAGGTACTCTCGAGTCTGTCGCGCGGCATGTGTACTATAGTAGACTTCTACACCGTCGAGCCCGTCGGCTTTGAGCTGTCGAACCAGATCAACCAGCGGCTGCTCCGCGACTTTGACCCATGTCGGGTGAGCCAGAACGGCAAGTCCTCGAGCTGCTTTGATCCAGTGAATGGCTTCGGCAGGGCTCGGAAGCTCCCGAGGAACGTAGGCCGGTTTACCCTCGGCAAGAAATCGATCAAAGGCCTCTTTCGCAGACGCGACGACGCGTTTGTCCATCAAGGCACGAGCGATGTGCGGCCTACCGACCGAATCGCTGCCGGCGAGTGCGCGGACTTCATCGTACGTAATGTCGATTCCGAGAGTCTGTAGACGTTCGATGATCTGTGGATTCCGGAGGTGACGCCCGTCCCGCAGAGTCTTCAGGCGAGCAAGCAGGTCAGGGTCCTGCCGATCAAGAAAGTACCCAAGAATGTGTAACTCGGAGTTGCCGGAAAGCGAGCTGATTTCCACTCCGGGTATGATCTCGATTCCGCACTGTTGCCCGGCTTCCATGGCTTCGACGACACCTGTCATGATGTCGTGATCGGTGATCGCCAAGGCCGTCACCCCTGCTTGGTGTGCCATGTTGACCACCTCAGTGGGCGTGCAACTTCCGTCAGAGTGGGTGGTATGCAGATGAAGGTCCAGGCGGCTCATGTCGATGGCTCTGGAGTAAAGGGTTTTTGCGCCACAAGTTGGGCTGTGTTGACGGATTCCGACTCGCTCGTTCCTTCGTGGAGCCCTTCATCAAAATGCAGAATGCGGAGGTTGGATGTGAGACGTAAGAGTTCACTATGTGCAAGGCAAAACTCTCGACGCTTTGGATGTTGGTGCTGCACGTGGTTTTCGAGGGTAAAAGTTTCATACAGCAACACCCCGCCGGGCTTCAGGGCGTCGATGAGATGGGGGAAAAGCGGTCGGTTCAGGTAAAAGAAGACGACAACGGCATCGTACGCTTCGTGTCCGAGATGCGACTCCTGCAGCGGTTGCCGTTCCAGATCCAGCACTCGCGAACTGATGCCGGTGAGGTGTCGTATTCGGGCGCTGGCTGAAAGTCGTGCGAGGGCCTGTTCATCACGATCGACCGCATCGATCTGGTAGCCTAGTGAGGCGAGGAACAACGCGTGACGCCCGCTGCCGGAGGCCACATCGAGGACTCTGCCTTTGGGAAGCCGTTGAAGTTGCTGGACGAGAAACCGGGCCGGTGGTGGATCTGCTCGCAGGATGTGCTGTGTGAGCCTTGTACGTTCAATGCTGATCCCGACAGAACGGGTCACGTTGGAGATCGGAGGATGCAGCTTCCGTAGCCACAACTTGATATGATCGATCGAGAATTCATCAAACAGGGCTGCCATTAGTCGTTCCGCCAGCGTTTCCAGCAGCTGAGAATCCTGCACGGTCCCAATGTCGACGACTCGCTGCGCCACTTTTGCGTAGTCGATCGTATGAACAAGATCGTCGGATAACCCTGCTGCTTCCAGTCGACAGTCTAATTCCAAGTCGAGAGCGAGGGGTTGCGGGCGAGCGCGTTCCTCGGGCGTCACACCGCAGCGGCCGCGGAACTCCAATCGTTCGATGACGACATGTCCACCCATGTGTGCATTGTCGAAGATCGGAATTCAGGCTGTCAAGCGAGGAAGAGGATGAGCTTGGGGGCGAAAAGCACGTTGTTTGCGATAGCTAGACGAAGTAACGGCTGGTATCGAATTTGTGCTCCGTGTTGTCGACCAACCGAATGATGCTGTGGCGGTACTCGCCGGTGTCGTCCTTCTCGGTCAAATCCAACTCGGGACCGTTATCGATGGGACTCCCCTGCGCATCGGTGATGACTTTGACGACCGGCCGTTCGCTCTCGGTGATATCGGCGGCAGGCTTGAGTACGACGGCGAATGCATCGGAATCGAGGACGACCAGGCTTCCGATCGGAATGATTCCCACGCAATTGACGAACAGTTTGAGCAAGGTCGCGTCAAAACTTTTCCCAGATTTCGAAAGCATCATATTGAGTACTTTTGAGGGTGACATCGGTTCTCGGCGGTAGACACGGGACGATGTCATGGCATCGTAACAATCGGCGATCGTCAGAATGCGCCCCGTCAGGGAGAGTTTCCACGGTGTCTTTAATTTGGGATAGCCGGAATAGTCCAAGTTCATGTGGTGTTCGAAGGATGCTGCGGCCATGCGGGTTGGAAGGTTGGTGATGCCGCGTAACTGCGTGAGGCTCAAGACTCCTTCCGTGGGGTGGTTGCGCATCATTGTCCACTCGTCTTCCGTAAACTCACCCGGTTTATTCAAGACTTCCAGGGGAATGGTTGACTTCCCCATGTCGTGAAACAGCGCAGCCAAGCCGAGATCAGCTAATTCGACTTTTGGATAGCCCGCTCTGTTTGCGAGTGCAATGGAGAGGAGCGAGACGTTGACGGAATGGTTATGGGTATATTGATCGTGGCAGCGAAGCGTGGTGAGGCCCAGCATGATCGACTCGTCCTGCATCATCAGGTCGACGATATTTTGAATGGCGCGTTTTGCCTGCTTAAAGCTTAAAGCTTTGCCATCGCGAGACGACTGCGTCAGATTGCCGACCGCATCAGCGGCTTTGCTGTACTCAGCTTTTGAGCGTGTTTTGTGCTGAGCTTTAGAATTTCTGTTTTCAGGAAGATCTTCTCTTAGGTTGAGTAACCGAGGGTCTTTTAGTTCGATGCCGACCACGGCCAGGTTGAGCAATTCCTGTCGGAAGTCCTCGATCGATTTCGTGGTCGGGTCGAGAGTGACGAAGAGGTGGGCGAACTCTCGAAGGTCCTTGGAGGAGACCGAAGAGAAAAACATCAGGCCGCCGATCTTCCACTTTTTCAAGGCGTCGAGGATGCTTGAGACGACCAGCATTTGTTGCGCCGTGACTTTCAGATGGTTCTCGCCAAGGAAGAGGAAATCGTCCTGTACCCATAAGGTGACCGGTTGGTCGTGGGCGAGGGTTTCAATGAGGGTCAACATCGTTTCGACGGGTTTGTCGAGCGCGGCGTTGGCTCGGCCATGAATTTTTGACGTCTTAATCAGCGTATTCAACTGCGTAATGAGCTGGAATCCCAGCATCACCAACTGTTGGTCGAGGATATCGCCGGCTTCTGACCCTTGGCCGATCTTCCGTGACAATGACTTTTCGTGTGTCAGGAGCGGCTGGCTATGATCTTGGCTGGGCGGGTTTTGCAGAGACTGCGACTGGCCTTCTTTCACGATCATGTTTCCTAGGGTGTGGAACCGGTTGAGGGGAGGCTACGTTGGAGCCGCTGAGCTTGTGACAATGCTGCGGCACAGGCCTGACGAACCGTGGCATTTCCCTTTTTGGCCCCAAGTGAGAGCGCGGCGATGGCGGCAGGGGTGGCGAGTTTTCCGAGCGTTTCTGCTCCCAGGACCGCCAGCTCTTCTTTTTTCTTCCGATTCGTCCATGTCCATTCGGTCATCAGACCTTGCCAATAGGGAACTGCTTCGTCGCCGCACGTGGCGCGGACAGCCTGAAAGACTGCTCGTCGCTCACTGATGGGGCGATCCATAAACCCTTCTTCCGACAGAAGCGGGGACCACTGGGAGAAGGGAGTGGTGTACTGGCCGGACATGAGCAGCTTCAGCGCAGTAAAGCGAACCCCATCGTCTTCGTCAGTCGAAAGCGAGACGAGTTTTGTGCCGTTGCCGTTAGGTCGGAACAGGCCGAGGGCACGGACTACTTCCCGACGAACCTGTGCGTCGGGATACCGGGTTAATCGTTCAACTGGATCGGCGAACTTGGGATTGTTCCACTTGATGAGAATAGAAAGTAGATTACGAACATACCCAGGCCTACGATCCGATAACCCTCGTAACAAGGGGTCCGGGTGGTCCTTCGCGAGGGTGGCGAGGGCTTCCGACACAATGGCTTGATGGACCGGTGACGTGACGTTCGCGAGAAGTGAACAGAGTGAGGGGACGGCATCCGCATTCATCAGCAGTATGATGGTTGAGAGCCCTTTCACGTCGGCGTCCGGGTGTTGGTTGAGGTAGCCCTCGATCATCTTCACTCGTTCAATGCGGCCGAGCCCATTGAGGAGCGAGGCCAACTGTTGTTTGTGTTCTTCGCCCAGATCTGGTCGTACGGCATCCGTTTCGTGGAGGAGACTTAAGACATTCTCCAACACTGGCCATTTGCCTTCGCGAAGAAGAGATTCCACGACCGTGCCCCATAAACTGAAGAGTTTCGCTAGCAACGCGGGAGACTTCTCTGAGGCGAGGATCGCGGTCAACATGTCCAGGATGTACATGAGACTATCTTGTTTTCGTTCTGCCTCGATCTCTTGCACGAGGACGGCCAACTCCTCTTCCGTGACCTCATAGCCTGCAAGTCCAGACTGGAAACGATTTTTAGCGTTTCCGGAGCCACTGCCTTCAGAGTCGCTCCCTTCTTTGACCCGTTTTTTGCGCTCTCGTTCCCGGTCCAGCAACTCTCTGAGCGTTGAGTCCGACGAACTCATGTTACTGTCAGGGCGGGTCACGCCGTCGTTCGCTACCGACGACTTTGAGAGTTCTTCGGCTGTTGCGAGTGTGATCGTCGATAGATTCCGAGACCATAGGCGTGTGACGATATCATCGTCGTCCTCATTCGAGTCGACGTTGCTCCATAAGGATGCAAGGAAGAGCGACAGCTCCTCTTGCGTGAGTCCTTCGTGTAGAACGAGTTCTCGGATGCCGTCACCGTACAGTTTGAAGGCGAGACTCTCGCTTCCTCCATCCTGCTCGGCCTGGTAGACGACAGAGTCCTTGCACAGCAATTCGGATCGTTGAACGAGGAAAGCCAGTCGTGAATACGTCGTGAGGTGGTTGGTCAATTCTTCGAATAGTTGCTGTGTAAATTTCTGAGCAACGGGGTTGGCTGAGCCATACGTTCGGTTCGATTTGGCCGTCTTGTCCAGTAGTTTTAAGACACGTTTGACGGAGACAATTTCTGGGTCTTCAGTCGTGCGTGCGGCGACTGCGGCGGCCATCATTTCTTGAGCCGTTTTGAGGTCCGTCGTCATACGTAAGACCTACCGGCAGATCGCAGATTCGTCAAGAAAAACGCTGTTCTCTGCAGTTGTACTGCTCCGAATACGTACGTGATCCAATGGCTTGTTTGCCACGAGAAGCCTCGGTAGAATCGAGCCACACTATGAGTAGAACTTCCCTTGTAATCTGTTTCGGCGATAGTCTGACGGCTGGGTTTCAGTCGCCGACCAAGGACAATCCGGTTGGACGGGAGACTCCCTACGGGCAGTTCTTACAGTCTTTTTTAGGCGAGACAGGGCAGGTTCGCATCTCCGGGATCTGTGGTGAGTTGACAGGAGAAATGGTCAGGCGGTTCCAGCGCGATGTGCTCGATCATCAGCCAGGCTATGTGCCGATCCTTGGGGGGGCCAACGATCTGGGGTGGAATGCGTCACTGTCAGAGATTATGCGTAATCTGGCCACGATGTACGAACAAACCTTGGCGATGGGTGGTGTTCCGATTCCTGTGACGGTGCCTTCGATTCGAGTGGAAGATGCTTCGGGTAGCCGAGAGGGACAGGAGTGGGTTGCCGAGCACCTTGCCCGCCGAAGTCAGCTGAACAAGCTCATTCAAGATTATGCCGGCTCCAAAGGCATTGCATGTGTCGATCTGTTTACTGTGACGGCTGAACCGGAGAGTGGTCAACTGGCAGGGATCTATTCGAACGACGGGATCCACCTGACCACTGCTGGATATCGGCTGTTTGCTAAGCAGGTAGCCCATATCCTGAAGCCGCTGTTGGCGCGAGACATGCAACAATGAGTTCCATGCTCCAAGCCGTCACTGATCGAGAGTTTGATCGGGTGGTGGAGGTAAGCACTGTTCCGGTGTTGGTCGAATTCTGGAAGGCAGGCTGTGGTCATTGCCGAGCCTTGATGAAGGAATTGGAACAGTTGCAGCAGGAATGGGGCGAACAGGTACTCATTCTGACAATGAACGTCGACGAAAATTTTCAGATTCCCGCCGAACTAGAAGTCTTGTCGCTTCCCACACTGGCGTTGTATCGCAACGGGGAATTCATAAAATTTATCGGTGGGCTGGGAAAGCGAGAGGAAATTGCCAAACAGATCCAGATTGCGTTGGACAGATGATTGGTCCTTGGAAAGGTCAGCCTATAGTACCCGCCAGGTACGGCCGTCGTTTTGAATTAACCGATCTGCTTCCACCGGTCCCCATGTGCCAGCTTGATATTCGGGGAGCCACCGTTGTCCCGACTTGTCCCAGGCTTCGAGAATCTGGGTGATCCAGGCCCAAGATGCTTCCACAGCATCGCGCCGCATGAAACGAGAGGCATCTCCAGCCATCACATCGAGTAGGAGGCGCTCGTAGGCCTCTGGAGACGGCCGTCCAAATACTTCTCCGTACTTGAAGTTCATTTCAACTGGATGAGTCTGCGCGCGAGTGCCGGGAACCCGTGAGACGATACGGAGTGAGAGCCCTTCTTCCGGTTGAATTTTCAACGCCAGAACATTCGGAGCCTGAGGATTCTGTGCGTTGGCATTGAAGAGAATCTGCGGGATCTCTTTGAATTGGACGGCGACTTCGCTCGCACGCAGAGGCAACGCTTTCCCTGTCCGCAAGTAGAACGGGACTCCGGACCACCGCCAATTCTCCACGAAGCATTTTATAGCCACGTAGGTTTCAGTGGTGGAGTTCGGTTTGACGCCTTTTTCGCGTCGATAGCCGGGCACTGGTGTGCCATGGGCCGTTCCTTCTGTGTACTGTGCCCGCACGGTAAATTTGTCCACGTCCTTTTCCGTGATGGGCCGCAAGCAGCGGAGCACTTCCATCTTGGCGTTGCGCACGACATTCGGATCGAGCGAGTACGGCGGCTCCATCGCAACCAGACAGAGTAATTGTAGTAAATGGTTCTGGATCATGTCGCGAAGTGCGCCGGCTTCTTCATAGTAGCTTGCTCGCGTGCCGACGCCTTCCGCTTCGCTCACGGTGATTTGGACGTGATCCACGTATTTGTGGTTCCAAATCGGCTCGAAAATGCTGTTGGCGAAGCGCACGACCATGAGATTCTGAACAGTCTCTTTCCCGAGATAATGATCGATTCGGAAGATCTGCGATTCGTCGAAGACGCGGCCTGTGACCTCGTTGATGGCCTGTGCGGACGCCAGATCGCGCCCAACCGGTTTTTCCACGATGATGCGTGTATAGGGCGAACGAGTTCCAGGAGTTCCTGCCAGTCCAGAACGGGACAATCCCTCACAGACATCAGTGAAGGAACTGGGGGGAATGCTGAGGTAGAAAATTCGGTTCCCGGGCAGTTGGAACCTACGCTCGAGTTCTTCGGCCCGTTCCTTCAGACGCACATAGGTCTGCGCGTCGTCGTTTCCTCCCGCCAAGTAAAACAGGTGCTGGGAAAAGGCATTCCACGTATCTTCGATGAGGGCCTGTCGGGAATGTTTGACGACGCCATCGCGGACGCTGGCTCGGAACTCTTCATCGCTCATGGGGGTCCGGCCCAGGCCGATCACGACATAGTTCGACGGGAGTAACCCGTCGAGGAGGAGATTGTAGACTGCCGGGATCAAACGCCGACGAGCCAAGTCGCCTGAACCTCCGAAAATGACCAGGGTACAAGGCTCGACCGGCGGCACTGGTTCCTGCGTGGGATGGATATCGATTCGTTGACCATTCGCTTGAGCCATCAGGATCTCCTTAGCAGGATGTTGAAAAATCCCGCCAGCTTCGTTCTCGCGTCGCTCAGAGGCTCAACATACGGGACGGAGTATACCTCGCCTCTTCGCTCGCTGCCGCCTTGATGGACGGCCTTTTTGACCATCCTGCGAGCAATCTGTCTTGCTGCCAGGTCGAAGTGTTTTCAATAGCCTACTCAAAGTTACCGTCGGACCGAGTGGCCACCAAAGGCATTTCGCAGGGCTGCCAGCATCTTTTCAGCAAACGATTCGTCCTGCCGCGAGCGAAACCGCGTAAAGAGCGCTGTCGTGAGAGTGGGTACCGGCACGTCCTTCTCGATGGCATCGGCGATCATCCAGCGGCCTTCGCCAGAATCTTGCACGTACCCCTTCAGTTTTTCCAGCTTTTGATCGTCCTTGAGCGCGCCCGCGGCCAGTTCCAACAACCAGGACCGGACGACACTCCCGTGCATCCAGAGATCGGCCACGCGCGCCAAGTCCAGCTTGTATTCGCTCTTCGACATCAACTCAAATCCTTCGGCGTAGCCTTGCATCATGCTGTACTCAATGCCGTTGTGCACCATCTTCACATAGTGCCCGGCACCGGCCGCACCGACGTGAGCCCAGCCATTTTCAGGCGCCAGGGTCTTGAACACCGATTCAAGCCGTTTGACGGCTGCGTCTTCTCCGCCGACCATGAGACAATAGCCGACTTTCAGTCCCCAGATCCCTCCACTGGTTCCCGCATCGACATAGTGGATGCCTTTTTTCTTCAGCTCGGCAGCACGCCGCACATCGTCGTGAAACCTAGTATTTCCACCGTCCACGATGGTGTCACCTGGTTGCAACAATGCAGCCACAGCCTGAATGGTTTCTTCGGTCGGGGCTCCGGAAGGCACCATTACCCAGACAGCACGCGGGGCGCTGAGTTTACTGACAAGATCAGCAAGGGATGAGGAACCGATCGCGCCCTGGCCCTCGGCCTGCTTGATCAAGTCGCTCGAGCGGTCGTAGGCTACGACGCGGTGTTGGTCGCGCCGAAGACGCGTCACCATGTTCATCCCCATCTTGCCGAGTCCGATAAATCCCAGTTCCATAAGAGCGCTCCTTGGTTTGTCGCCGGTCACAGCCAATGCGGCGTCCGTCGATCGATTTGCAGGCAGGTACGGTTCCTCTCACGTTGTGCGCGAAACACGTTCCCAACGCGGAGGCAACCGTTTGAATGCACTGCTCTCGTCAGTCGATGCGAGCAGGATTCGGGACATCCTTAAAGAGGAGATCGGCAAATTGCCGGCCGAAGTTGAGCCGCTCGGTGAGGGTGGTGGCTGTGAGGAACTGTCCAGCAAGGTCCGCAAGGGCCGGTTCGCGTGAAAACATAAACCGATGAACATCTACTGGAGCGACCAACCAAAACCCTCTCAAACGAAAGAATGCGGAGATGCAATCCTCGTAAAACAGCGTCAATAGGTAGTGGGCTGTTCCCGGTTTCTCTACGAGATCCTGCGCTTTCCCCAACAGATGGTAACATTCGGCCTTCAGTCGAATCTGTTCATTGATCGATGCCGGCGGCGGACCTTGGCGAAAGCGGTGGTGGATCTTTTCAGTCAGCTTCACACAGATGCCGTCGTGATCGTAGAGAATTCTGCCTTTTCGCAGCAGGGAGGGGAGCCGAAGTGAGTACGCGAGGTCTTCCTCGACGGACTGGTATCCATGGTAGCGAATATCTGCCAGGCGGTCGCCGACACGAAGGATTTCGTGACTATCGGCCTCTCCCTTGACGAGGGCGATCAAGTCGATATCGCTGTGGAGCGTGAGAGCCTTCCGAGCTCCCGACCCGATGAGGATAACGCCGACAAGGTCACCGCCCCGTCGGCCTTTGATATGCCGTAACGCGACTTCTACATTCGCTTCAAATCCAGGGGGTGGCGGCAACTCGGGCTGCTCCGGCGGTTCCGGGACTTCGAGTAGCTCGGCGTTCAGTTCTTCACGAGTGGGAGTGCTGGTCGTGTGGTGTGTGTCCATGACGTGTTCTAATTCCATGATAATGAATCGTGTGTGCAAATCCTCTGAATCGACTAGCGTAGGGCCTGTCGTTCGTTCTCGCTGGTCTCCAACCTCGTGGGGCCGCAACAGGCGAAAGACCTGGTCGCTTCGGCATTCTATGGATGGAGGAATATAGTGTCAACGTTTGAGGACGTTGGCAAAGACGTCCGCGGCTTCGTCGATCTGCTTGTCCGTGATGTGCAGATGGGTGACCGCTCGATAGCTTTGTCCTCCAACGGCGTTAATAAGCACGCCGTGCTCTTTGAGCGCGGCTACGAGTTCGGCCGGAGAACGGTGCTCGTCGACGATGTCGAAGATGACGATATTCGTTTCGACGTGCTGCGGCGCAATCTGGATTGCGGAAATGTGTTGGAGTTGGCGAGCCAGTTTTTTTGCATGCTCATGGTCGGTCTTGAGCCGGGCGACATGCCGCTCTAGCGCATAGATACCGGCGGCGGCCAGGATGCCCGCTTGGCGCATCGCGCCTCCATACATTCGGCGAAAGCGGCGTGCCCGATCCATGAGTCGCTGGTCATTGGAGATCAGCAGCGATCCAACGGGGGCGCCCAACCCCTTCGAGAGACAGAGGGAGACGGTTTCGAAGTGTTGGGCGTACACCGTCGGAGGCAAGGTGGTGGCGGCCACGGCATTGAAGAGCCTGGCCCCGTCGAGGTGCATGGGAATGCCATGTCTCACCGCGAGAGCTCGGATTTTTTCAATTGTGGAGAGCGGATAAATCGTGCCGCCTCCGGCATTGTGCGTGTTCTCGATGCAGATCAAGGCCGTTGTGATGCTGTGCGCGTCGTTCGGTCTGATGGCGGCTTCCACCTGCTCGACAGTCATGATTCCCCGCTCACCGGTCACCCAATGAAGTTGCACGCCGGCCAGTGCCCCAGCTGCGCCCTGTTCATAGCGAACGACATGACTCTTGCTCTCGACGATTATTTCCTGTCCCGGTTGAGTGTGTGACCGAATCGCCAGTTGATTGGCCATGGTGCCGGAGGGGACGAAGAGCGCGAACCGCTTGCCGAGCATGGCTGCCGCCATATCTTGGAGCCGATTGACGGTCGGGTCTTCTCCATACACGTCATCGCCGACCTCGGCGCGCGCCATGGCTTTCCGCATCTCATCCGTCGGCTTGGTCACGGTGTCGCTACGAAGATCGATCATACTGTTCGGCCTCCCAAGAATTCCGTACGGTCCCGCTATTCTAACAGATCTGCCACTTGCAGGCGAAGGCACACCTGCTACACTGCGGGTCTATGGTCGGATTGGATCACACACGACTGACTGGATGGGCTCACTCTCTCGGTGTGAAACGGGCAGAATTCGTCCCGTTGGTGTGGGCCTTCGTCTATTTTTTCTGTCTCTTGTGCGGATACTCGATTCTCCGTCCAGTGCGCGACGAAATGGCCATCGAAGGAGGATTGAAACATCTTCCCTGGATGATGACGGCGACATTCCTCACCATGCTCGCGGCCACGCCACTATTCGGGTGGCTCTCGGCGCGATGCTCCCGCTACCGGCTGCTGTTGATTGTGTATGCGTTCTTCATTGTGAATCTATTGGCCTTTTATGCGCTGATGATGAGTCATTTATATCCCGAGTGGGTGGCCCGAAGTTTTTTTGTCTGGCTGTCGGTGATGAATCTCTTCATTGTGTCGGTCTTCTGGAGCTTCATGGCCGATCTGTTTACCCCGGAGCAGGGTGCACGGCTGTTCGGTGTCATTGCGGCTGGGGGAAGCAGCGGAGCACTGGCGGGTCCCCTAATCACGACAGGCCTGACGTTTATTGTTTCTGTTCCGGTGCTCATGTTGGCCTCGATGGTGTTTCTCACGCTGTGTCTCGGATGTATCTATCGACTTGACCGATGGGGGCGCGAACAGTCCGTCCACCATCAGTCGCGACCAGGTGATCCCCTTCGCGGAAGTTTCCTGGCTGGTATTCGCCTGACGATGTCGTCACCCTATTTGCTTGGGATTTGCGGCTATCTGGCCTTTTTGACCATGACCGCGACGTTTCTGTATCTTGAACAGACGCGCCTGGTCTCGGAATATTTGGATCAGCCCGAAGCCCGGACACGCCTCTTCTCCTCGCTCGATTTTACGACTGGTCTGTTGACGTGGTTGACCCAGATGTTCGCGACCAAACGCGTTATCAGCCGGTTTGGTCTGGTCGCGCCCTTACTGTTTCTTCCGGTGATCAGCCTGATAGGGTTTCTCGGTATCGCGCTGTGGCCGACTCTTGGGGTCTACGCTGTCTTTTCTGTGTTGCGTCGAGTGGGGGAGTATGCGTTATCCAAGCCTGCACGAGAGGTTCTCTTTACCGTTGTCAGCCGAGAAGAGAAATATAAAGCGAAGAATTTCATCGATACGGCCATCTCACGCGGCGGCGATGCCTCGACGGGGTGGCTGATCACCGGAATCAAAGCCTTGGGTGCCACCACGGCCCACATTGCGTTGGCGTGCGTGCCACTCATGATTGCCTGGGCTTGGCTGGCTACCGTGCTGGCCCGAGAGGAAAAGCGCCGGTCGGCATCTACCGTATCTTTGATCACAGAGAGTTCTCGCCGTACCGTATGAGTCGGTATCGCGTGTTTTGGCCTTTGTTCGGCTAGTCTCGAACCACCAATGAGCCGATCACATAGGAACTGGCTCGTCCCGCCTTGGTGCCTCGGATCCGAACCTCCGATACATCGCGTGTATACTCACGGATGTTCCAGGTATTGCCGGCCTTCAGCTCCGGCCAGAACCACCAGGTTCCATCGCGTTTCCGGAACCAGAGTTGAATTGAAGTATCGGGCAGCACCTGAATTGATTCCATGTCGAAATACGTCGGTGCACGATTCTCAGGATTGCTCACCCAGATCTTGACCCACTGATTCTGATCGTGCGAGGACAAGACGCGGGGAGTTTTCGCCCAATCAACCTCTGTGCATTTAAAGTCCACGAGTTTGCCGAATCCACGGCCGAGGCCGTCTCCAGGATCTGGAAGGGTGTAGCACTCGATCCCCGCTTCCATGCTCAAGTGGAAATGTGTGAGACCGATCGTGTCGACGTTGATGTCGTGCTTGGAGCAGCGCTGGCGATAGGTCCAGCAGTCGCTATGTTTCGATGGATCACATGTCTGCAAAGGGCCAAATCCGATTCGGCTTGTCCTGTATGCCAGCGTTGATCTCGCCTGGGAGTAGATATGCTCCAGCGCGCTCTCATCGTCAAAATTGACCAGGCATTGTTGAGGGCTGCTGCCGTTGGGACGGGCTTGTATGACCTTGGGCGGTTGATTCTCCCGTTCTCGTTCGGTCACTTGTTCGGGCGTGGCTTGAGTCGGGGGACCTAGAGGGCTTACCGGTTTCAGTTTCATCTGAGCACAGGCTCCCAGTAATGCCGTCAAAAACACACAGAGAGCTACCCTGGTGAAGCCATGTCCCTTCACGTGAACTAGTGAGCGCATCGCTGTTCCTTTCTCTTGCGCCAACGCGAGCCAGCATGCCAACTTCTCATTCGCCATCCTACGGTGCAATTGTAGCAGTGAAAAACGTGAGGCGTTCAGTCATTTACTCATGAAAAAAACGCGTGGTATAGTCCGAGGCTCTAAAAACCCAAGCATATATCATTGTCTCAGGGAGATGGAGTGATTGCAATGACTCATTGGAAGCTGTATCTCGTGAAGAAAGGCCTCTATGTCGACTGAGGTTCCGGTCAAGTTGTACCTTGATAAGCTATTGAAAGAGTGCAGAAAAGTATCGGTCGATCTGGCTCTGCTTCCTGGTCCCGTGAAGGCGAGGGCGCTGCATGCGGTGGCCGATCGAGTCGCTGCAGACCAAGACGCCATTCTCGCGGAAAATGTCAAAGATGTTGAGGCTGTGGGAAAGTCCTTTGAGAATGCGGGCATGAAAGATCGGATGAAGGCTGCCGTGGCTCGCGTCCGCTTGACGATCGATCAGATGAAAGAGATCGTTGAGCGACTGCATTGCATCGCCGATCTGCCAGACCCCATCGGCGCCGTGACATCGCGACGGGAACGCCCGGATGGCTTACAGGTCTCCAAGGTGAGGGTGCCGATCGGAGTGGTCGGGGTGATCTCCGAACGGAGTCCGCTGGTTACCGTGGAATCGATTGCACTGTGTCTGAAGTCGGGCAATCTCTGCATCTTTCGTGGGGCTTCGGAATGGAAGCTGACACATCAGGCGATTCATGCTCGATTTCGTGAGGTGGCAACGGAGCATGGCATACCCCATGGGGCCTGGATGCTCATCGATCGCCAAGAGAAAGAAGTCGCGCTCGACCTGATTCGATCAGGGAAGACCCTCGATGCGCTCATTGTGCGTGGCGGAGCTGGCTTACGCAAGACGGTTGCGGAGCAAGCCAAGGTTCCGGTGCTTTGCGATGATGGGGGCCTCACGCAGTTGTACATCGATGAAACCCCCGATATTTCAGTTGCGCAAAACCTGGTGATCAACTCAAAGGTGCAGCAGGCAGGAGCCGCCAACGCGCTGGATACGTTGCTGGTGCAGCAGATTGTGGCTAGGCAGTTCTTGCCTCCGTTAATCAATCGCCTGCTGGATGAATTTAAGGTGGAAGTGCATGCCTGCCCAAAGACGGTCGCACTCATGGGGCAAATGGCGATGACGGGACATACCGCGATCATTCCGGCGACCGAGGCGGATTGGGATACGCAGTTCGCCGGTCCGACCCTGGCTGTAAAAATGGTCGAAAACCTGGATGAAGCGTTGGCCCATATCCAAACGCATGGGCCATGTCTTACCGCAGGAATTGCCACCACACGCTATGAGTCCGCTCTGCGATTCACTCGGGAAGTTGATGCGAGTGCGGTGCTGGTGAATGCATCAACCAGGATCCATGCCGGAGATAGCTTCGGAATGGGGAGCGACGTGGGTCTGAGCGTAGGGAAACTGCATGCCAAGGGGCCGATCGGTTTGGAACAGCTGACCTGCGAGAAGTATGTGGCCTTCGGGTCGGGGCAGCTTCGGCTCCCCCATCCGGTGCCGGAAGCGTATTTTGACGCCATCATGCTCAAACGGCCGTAGATGCCTACTAAAAACGCTTCCCAGCTTCCTTCTCAGTCGTTCGAACCACTTAATGTACCCCCCACCGCGTACGTCTCGTGGTTCTCACTCCTTGCGGCCTTACTGTGAACCGCTTTGAGCAGGCGTAGCACATGACGAATGACCCATTGCGGCAATTGCTTCGCGAGCATCTCGCGTGGTGGAAGCTCAGGCACTTCACATCCGACCGCGAGTACTTCTTGTGGCAGCGACAACAGCTCTCCGTCGAAGAGCTGAACCAGCTCAACATCCGCGCCGAACGAAAACGCACAGGCGATCATGTGGACGAAACCGCGTTCTATGATCTTGCTGCACATCCGAAGATCTTCCCGATTCTCTATAGCCAGCGGTATGAATATTATGAAGCGATTGGGCTGCGAACGATGGCTCAGCTCAGCAAGGCTCAGGACATTCTCGATTTCGGTTGTGGTCTGGGCATTCTGACGACCTGGTATGCCCTCCGCTTCCCTGATGCGAATCTGGTCGGTATTGATCGTTCGGCGGCGTCCATTGCGATCGCACAAGAAAAGGCGAAGGACCTGGGCCTGCGTAATCTTCGGTTCATCTGTCTGGATCTCCAAACGGGGCCTCTTGCAGGCTCCTTCGACATGGTGTTGGCGACGCACGCACTGCTCCAGGCGGAACAGGATCCTGGGATACCCAGCGAGAGTTGGCGGACGTTTGATCGTGGGCACGATCCATTACAGCAGATGGTATTTGAACAGCGGACAGGTTTGGCGAGCCGACTTGACCGCCTCTGCCAGGTCCTCCGCCCACACGGCCGCATGATTGTGTGTGAGAAAACACGGCAGTTGGCCAGGCGAATACCGTTCCAGCGTGCGTTGGCAAGCAGGGGGCTACAGCTCGTGCAGCCTGCAGATCCGATTCACTATCGATCCATCGAAGAAGTCGTGGAAGATGGACCATTCTATGTATTGAACAACGGGACTCAGACCACGGTCGCCTGGGATGAATTGCCGGAGTTGGATGATGGGACTCTTTTTAATCTCAACGCCATGCTGGCGAACTCCATCGATTCCAACGAACCGCTCTATGAGAATCATGGCCATTCGGCACAGGTTGCCTGGGAAGAGTTGCCCGAACGAACGGTCACCCAGGAACTGACGCGCGAGGAGCCGGACGGCCGACAAGTGCATGTGGAGCTTGGTATCGTCGATGACACGCACTATCTGTACTGTGCGAATACATTCGATCAACGGCAACTGGTCATGATGGAAGAAGCACGCGCGACGCTTCTTGAGGCGTACTATCAAGAAATCATACGTGGGCTCCCCTAGGAATTCTACTGAGTTGTACTAGGCAATATGTACTTGCACGCCTGACAAGTCCATACTACCGACATATCCCATGTGCAGTGGGTGATAGTAGCCTGCTCATCCGGCACTACTCCATTTCTCTCGTTATAGAGTGCCATCAGGTGGTGTCTGGGGTTCTGTGAAGGTTGGCTTTAGGCGTGAGTCGGAAGGAGGAATCACCATGAAAGCAGCGCATGTTGTTGTCGCGCTGAGTCTGGTTTGTCTCGGCTGTACCACTCCGCCGGAGGTCAAACAAGCCTTGATTGCCAAGGATCAGGTGTATGCCGAGAACCAGCGGTTGATGCAGCAATACCGTGAGTTGGTCAGTCAGGTGACCCAGCGGCATCAACACTGGTATCGCTACATCCAAACCAGGCTGAAACTCAATCTCGCCCTGCAATGGGCCACCACCAATCCTACAATGACCAATGTGAGCGAGGCTGATCTGGCGAAAGATGATGCCGACCTCCTGGGTTCCGAGGTGATTGCGCTGATCAACGAGGTTCGATTGAAGAATCTGTCTGAACGGAAAGGCCCCAATGGGCAACCGATCTTTTCAGCTGGTGTTGGGGATATGAACCATCTCCTGCAGAAACTTCCTGAGCTGGCCAGCCGGGTTGAGCATCGGGTGGCGAAGGATTCGCAGGTCCCGTCCAATGTGGACCTGACGGCGTTCGACCATTACCGGGCTAACGTGGAAGCGCTCCGCCGAATCAATGCGGTGATCAAACAGTACTTAGATATCGATGTGACCTTGTCTCGCGATGAAGTCCAGTCGCTTGCGGATGAGCTGCGGACGTGGCGTCGATGACGGCGAGCCATGAGAGAGAGGAGATCGGTATGATTGCACGACGGACGATGTTGTTGAGTCTTGGGCTCCTCCTGAGCAGTGTGGTTGGGTGTCACTCGATTCATAGTGATGCGGTGCGCGGCCTCATCCAGCTCGAAGGCGACAAAATTGATGCGGCGCAGACGAACATCGATGTCTTCCAGAAAGAGACGGAAGAACGCATCAAGAATCTGGAGCAGGCGCGCAGCTTTTTGCACGAGAGTTTTAAACAATTGCAGATGCTGGAGGCCAAGCAGCAGGTCGTGCTCTCGTCGTACCGCAAAATCGCCAGCAAGAAAGGGGAAGCGGCGTACGCGGCCTCGTATTTGGTCGCGCGACTCTATTTGACTGACTCTCACGGTGTCGAAAAAATGGTGTGGGATCAATTCGAAGAGGACTTTTGTGGGCTGCGTGATACGGCTCAGGCGTTGAATACCTCGTGGAAGCAGACTGGTGGGATCCATGCCCAGCTGAAGCAGTTCGCGAACAAGTCTGTGTTGGCCTCTGTGGATCCGGAATTCGTGTCGGCGTTGGTCGATCAGGCTCCAGCCCAGTCTGGACGTATTGTGGAGATTCTGAATAACTCGCGAACCGTGAACGACGCACTCGAAGAAGTGACGGGTTCCGGGATCATTCGCATGAGGGCGCTTGAGCGGGCCCATACCTTGACTGCTGATCTGGTTGAGCTGCTCGATAAATTGAAAAAAGACGACGAGCAATAGGGGGGCACCATGGATCTCAGCATTGATGGAGTCGTCGGGTTTCTCCGGGATAACGATAACCTGATCAGGCAGTTGATGGAAACAGCCGAGGATGCGACTCAAGAGGTGATGGGGCTTTCGGTTCAGGTCGACCATGCTCGTGATGAGGCCAAGGCGTTGGTGGATCAGCTGGGGGCCGTCGAATTTGAGGTCGGGAAGCAGGATGAAACGAAGGTTCGCCAAAAAGCCCTCTTGGAGGCGGTGGCCACGCTCCGCAAGAAATTCGAAACCTATAAGAACGACCCGCTTCGGCGTGGGATCTATGCCGCTGAGATTTCGAACCTGTATCTGCAGTTGGCCAACACCTTCAACAATGAGACGATTGCGCAGATCGTTCCCTTCACCAAAGACGAAATCAAATCTTACAAAGACCTCATGAAGGAAGCGGTGCTCGACGCGGCCTCCAGAAAAAAACGGGCTGCCGTCATCAAGGCCGCCGCACAGCTTTCCAAGCTGGCGATCGGCGTGGCGGCGAAGTTGGCGGTGTAACCGTGTGAGGGATTGAGCGATGCGACGGACATGGTTTCTGTGGGCTGTCATCGGTCTCTCGTCTGGCTGCAGCCTTGATGCAGGCTCCCGTGGTCCATTTGGTCCAGAGGATCCTGAAACCGCGGTGCAGAAGACCAAGCTTCCGGACAAGATTCCTTCTCCGCATGTGTTTCAGTTCACCGGTGACGACACGGCTGGCCATCACAAACCAAAAATGGCCGGCGCTGTTGCTGATGCTGGTGTGAAGCGAACGACGAATGAGGGCGAAGCCCTGACGTCGGGCGAGGTTGCAGCGTTACGAAGAGCTGCCGAGGGAGATCGTCGGGTTGCCGCTCTGCTGGGCAAACGCTGGGCATTCATCGATGCAGATCGGTTGCCACCAGAGGGCAAGGTCTCGTTCGGCTGTTGCCGCGACGTATCCAGCATGACGAGGTTGGTGTACTACAGCTATAGCCAAAACGTGGCCGTGGAAGTCCGCATGAAGGACACGAACGTCCTGAGCGTTTCTCGTGTGGAGGGCTATCAGCCGCCGGAGGGGCAACAGGATGTCCAACGGGGGATCGAGTTGGCGAAAGCGGACCCGCGCCTGGCTGGAAAGGTAGATCAGCTCCAGGGGCATGGGCTGCTTATGCAGCCGGACCGTGGGTTTTTCAGAAATGAGCCTGGGTACGCACACCGCACCATTTGGATTACGTTCTCCAAAGGATATGATGGAGATCCGAAGTACTGGGCCGTGGTGGATCTGACCGACGACAAGGTGCTTGAGGCCGGCGAGGAACCACCTCGCTCTTGAGAGGAATGTGATGACACGAATCTGGTTGGGCTTGTTCATGATGGTCGGCATGGTTAATTCCTCGGGATTGTCGTTTGCGGAAACTCATGCGGAACATGTGAATTGGGGGAAATGGAGTTTCGATTGGGAGGTGCGTGATAGCACCGGATTGACCCTTCGGAACGTGACGTATCGGGATGAGCTGGTTCTTGCGAAGGCCAGCATGCCGGTGGTTCGGGTGAAGTACGTCAAGGAGTTGGTGTGGTGGAATCCGTTCACGTGGTTTGGTTCTCGCGCTGAAAGCGGCCGCTGTGGTCCGTTTCAGGATCGGTTGCGTTGGCAAGACCTCGTGCCGATCGTCAATTGCGGCGATCAAAAAGTCTGCATGGAAGCGTCAACTCAGCAGAATGTGAAGTGGCTTGAGGTGGGGATCTATGCCCGTATTGGAGAATATCATCTCTATCAATCCTGGCACCTGTCGGATGATGGCGAACTTCGCCCCGTGCTGCATAGCCGTGGGCTTTCGTGTAACACCGACCATGTCCACCATCCGTACTGGCGATTTGATTTCGATATCAACGGGAACGGCATGGACCAGGTCTTCGTTCACGAAGAGGGGGGGGCAGACCGGGGGTGGGGACCGGGTTGGCGGAAATATACGAATGAGCGGAACGATGTCAAAATTCCAGCACTCAATAAAGCCTGGTTCGTGCGCGATCAGCTGAACGGCCATGGCGTGTGGATTCTCCCTGGCACGGGCTATGTGCCGCTCAAAGATGACGGCGAGCGGGACAAGTTTGCCGACCTTGATGTGGCGATTCGTCGAACCAACGCCAGCGAAGACGTACCTTGGAGTTTCGGAGCGCGAGGCCAGCTGGGATATGACGAAGATAATCAGGGAGTGCAGGAGCAAGACATTGTATTCTGGTACGTTGCCCACTTGCCTCACATGGCGGCGTTGGGACCAACCAAATGGCTGACCCTTGGTCCCATCTTACGTGTACAGCGGTAGTATTCTGCCGGTCTGCTAACACCATCTGAAACATACAGAGACATCAGCTCTCATAATCCTGTGTCAATTGTTGTCTTCTCTGATGGATGTGGCACAACTTATGCTCCACTCAAATTCAGAAGAAATTTGAATTATCCCAGTTGACAGTTAGGCTGGAAGAGGTATAGAGAGAAAGAACAGTTCGATGTCTACACAATTCTCCGAGTGATTCCGAATCAAGGAGGAGGTGAAGATGGAAGACCTTAGTCCACCGGATTACAATGGCCCGCCGAGTCATGGGCGGGCGTCTCGCCAGTTACGTTAGCCGGTTCTCTCTCGGCTGTCACATTCCCGTGTAGGGAACACAGTATTGAATCTGATGAGCCTTGTAGAGAGTCTCGTTTGGCGTAAGTACGTCATCGCTGGCGAGGGTGTGCATTGCTTGTGACGAATTGCCGCTAATCCTATTCCTCGTGCGGGTCTTTATCACTACAGACAAAATGTCCTAGGCGTCCTAAGCGCCCGCTGCGAGTGGCCTTCCGGATTGGCAGGCTGCTCGCCGTGACTTCATCAGGCCTTCTATGCATCGACAACACAATGTGAATGTGATGGTAGGCGGAAATGTTCAAGGTCGTGGTTCTAAGGAAAGGAGCTAGCCATGGACACTCTCGTAATGTTTATGATCGTCATGTTCGTGATTTTTATCGGTGGCTTAGTGGTGTACAAGAAGAGCCAGTAGGCAGGCTGCTATAGATCCAACAGTAGGGGTTGCGAGTTCACATATCCGTTAGGACGGAAGAGGGACAGGCGATGGTCTATACTTAGTCGCTTGTCCTTTGGTGAGCAGACGTGTCCTTAACGTAGCGTGTATTGAGCCGCGAGCATTTTCTTTTTGCGAGGTGGTATGTTGTTGATCGACGTCGGCATCGGTATCTCGTCATGCCCCCATCACTCATGCTGACTTCCACGCTTGATGGGTCTGGCTGCTCACGAGTCTAGCGTGAGCTTGCAGCGCATTCAAGGTCCAATCGATCTCTTTTCGGAACGCAACACGGTAAAGTCCATAGGACATGGCCTGGCCGAAGTGTTCGGGACCACTACATGTATTTCGCGCCATGGCAAAAGTGTCTGGCTAGCAGGGAACTGGCTGTCGGTTTCTAAACAATGCCCGCAATGCCGGTATCGTGCGCATCCTGAACCTCCCTAATTAGATGGGAACAAAATATATGGCTGTGGCGGCTCTTGATCCGGCGGAACATAGGCGGGCGCCGGTTCTCCGGCTGGGCCGAGCTTTCTGATAAATCGATAGATGGCCCGTAGGTCCTGCTCGGTCATCTCGCGCAGGACGAACCATGGCATGGGTGGTCGAAACTCAACCGACCGCGAAACCTGGATCCACTGGGCTTCTGAGAGATTCTGCATATAGAGCCGTATGTTACTCGCGTAGGTTGTCCCCCAAGGCCCGCGCCATCCCATCCCATCTCCCTTGAGCCAGTCTTTCTCAGGAATCTTTCCAGCGGCTTCCGCATAGCCGGTGGTATGGCAATCATTACACCCAGCGATCTTGATGACATACCGTGCCCTGTCCTCAGTTTTTTTATCCAATGGAGCAGTCTGACCGCTGGCGCGTCCCTTGTCCCCGGCAGTGGCTGCGGGCGCCACGGCAGTGATGAGGAGTAAACACAGCGCGGATGTTTGGATTCTTTGAATCAGGCGCATGGTTTCTTCTCCCTGATAGTGATGATGCGTGTCGGCTATCTGTGCTCAATGCCGCTGAAAGGTGGAACGGACCATGGGCGTCGTTCAGTACTCGTCGATTTCATCGGTCTCGTCCAGCATCTCGGCCGTGATCTCACCGGTTTCGGCGGTCCATTGAGCCAGTGGAATGCCTTTGGCTTTCAAAATGGCTTCCTGCTCTGTTCCTGCGGCCGTCGTCAGGTCATATGTGACAGTTTGTCTGACTTGAAACATTCTCATAATTATCCACCTTTGAATTCGTCCTATCTGCCATTGATACGTGGTTATTGGATATTCGGTCCATAGCACGACGAAACTGATGATCGGCCAGTTCGGATGGCTTGGTGGCTCACTAGCAGGGTTTCTTTTTCCCTTGCATGCGTGCCTGTTCCAGCTCAGTTTGTTGGCGCATGTGGTCGAGTTGAAGCTGAAACTGCCGCTCCCGCTCATCATTTAAGAGTGGAGGCCGTCCACTCCCTCCCATTCCATCTTTCCCTGCTGCCTGGACCACCATCGTGGTAAGGACGGCACCGACTGTGACGCCAAGGATGAAGTTTCGCATCGTGGCTTCTGTTGCGCTCCTTTCTATTCGGAAATCTCTAACTGCCCTAAAAATTGCCGAGAGAAGAGAATCCTCTGATCACGGGCTTCGGCTTGGGAACCGTTGCATTGTAATCGATCCAACTACAGATACCATAGGGCTCTTTTTCAAGACATCATTCTCCAAGGCATTGTGGCGGTTGCCTTGACTCTATTTCCGTCGCTTTGCTAAAGTGATCAACCCAAGTCTAAATGATTGAAAGTTCCGCTGTTTCTGAGTCGCTCCCACGAGCAATCTGAGGCAACACCGTGATGAAAGCTTGGCTTTTTGACGATATGTTTCAATTCGATCGGTTCCCCATCCGTATCGATGGGCTTCAGGGAGAGTGGGGTGCCGGAGATTCAGTGGCGGAGGAAGAAGAGCTGCCGTCACCTCCGCAAAACGTTCATGCCAAACCCGGCAATGGGCGTATTATCGTCACATGGGATCCGGTTCCGGATGCCATGTACTACAACCTCTACTTTCTAACGTCCAAGGGCGTACAGATCAAATTCTCGGAACTGACTCGTCCCATCGCTGGCCCTGAAGATTTTAAGGGCGTGATCGGTGTGAAGAAGGACAAGGCGACGTGTCTGGAGGGTGCCTCGAGTCCCTACGTTCATGATGACCTGGCCAACGGCACCTGTTACCACTATGTCGTCACCGTCGTCACCTCGAAGGGCGAAAGCCCTGAATCGCAAGAAGTGATGGCGATTCCATCGCCGTATCTCCTGGCTATGGTCATCGGCTGTGAAGGAGTGGGCGATGGGGAGTTGAACTCGCCCACGGGGATTGCGCTCGACAAGAACGGCAACATCTACGTGGCCGATACTGATAACCATTCGATCCAAAAATTCGATAAGACTGGAACGTTCCTGGCTCGGTGGGGCGGTGAGCCCAGTTCACAGGAAGGCCAGTTTTACTATCCCCGTGGTTTGGCGGTCGGGCCGGGCGATGTTGTGTATGTGGCTGATAGCGGCAACAACCGGGTACAGAAGTTCGATCTCGAGGGTAACGCGCAGAAAGCATGGGGCAAGTTCGGGTTTGCCTGGCGGGGGGCCGATATGGGCCGCTTCGATGTGCCCTGGGGCATTACAACGGATCAAGATGGCCATGTGTATGTCTCCGACACGAGCAACGCGCGCATCCAAAAATTTCAAGCCGACGGCCAACCACTGCTGAAGTGGGGCCGTGACGGAAGCTTTGACGGCGCCTTCTTCTTTCCGCGCGGCGTGGCGGTCGATTTTATCGGCAATATTTATGTGGCCGATGAAAGCAATAATCGCATCCAAAAATTCGATGCCCGAGGAAGTTTCTTGACGAAATGGGGGCGAGAAGGGCATGGACCAGGACAGTTTAAGTCGCCGTGGGGCATCGCCTGTGATGCGCTCGGCAATGTCTATGTCGTGGACAGCGGGAACCATCGTATTCAGAAGTTCGACGGCAATGGGACGTTCCTGTGCTCATTTGGGAACCGAGGAAAAACAGAGGGGCAGGTCAATTTCCCGTATGGCATTGCGGTCGATAAGGAAGGCTGCGTGTTCGTCGTCGATAGCGGCAATCACCGTGTCTTGAAATATGTGCCGACCGAAGAAGAGATGAATCGAGGAAAGGACCAGCCTGCGCACACAGTGGAAGCCGGGGCGGTGCAGCCACCCCGCAGCCTTGCCGTCAAGGCCGGCGACACGGAAGTCTTTCTGAGTTGGATGGAGGTGCCTGGCGCGCAGTCTTATAATCTCTATTTCAGTACCTCGCCTCATGTCACGATTGAGGGGGCGACGAAGATTGAAGGCGTCACGAATCCCTACACGCATGAAGGTCTCACGAACGATACACCCTATTTTTATGCTGTGACTGCGTCGTTCGAAGATGGAACGGAAAGCGGACCCTCGGAAGAAGTCACGGCGATACCCGTGCTCATCGATATCACGGCGCCACAGAATCCTTACGCCGTGATCAATCACGGGGCCTTCATGACCAACTCGCCCGAAGTCGTGGTGACGATTTCGGCAACCGATTTGGATACAGGGGTCGGGGCCTATTTTATTTCTGAAAGTCCGTTGACGCCTGTGGCTGGCACGCCCGGGTGGGTGGATGTGACATCGGCGATCAAGTTCGGCGCCACGATTCCGTTCATTCTCTCGCCTGGAGATGGGCACAAAACCATTTATGTGTGGTTCAAAGATATCGGCAACAATGTCTCCACGCCGGCCAGCACGACTATTTTGGTTAATACTTCTGGCTATCTGTGCGTGTCGAAGTGGGGAAAGCCTGGACGGGGTGCGTCGTTGTTGCACGGCGGAGAGTTTATCGCGCCAATCTACGGGCTGTGCGCCGATCAGCAAGGGTCGCTGTTTGTCGTCGACAACGGCAACAATCGTGTGCAAAAGTTCGACAACGCTGGGAATTTCATCATTCTGTGGGGGAGTTTTGGCTCGGCCAATGCGAATTTTCACAATCCCACCGGTATTGCCTGCGACGGCAAGGGCGATGTCTGGGTGGTGGATACCAATAACCACCGGGTTCAAAAGTTCGACGGGAAGCTGGGTGGGTACATGATGAAGTTCGGTTCGCGTGGAAACGGCGAAGGACAGTTCAATGCTCCCTGGGGGATTGCGGTCGACCGCGTGCGCGGCTACATCTACGTTGTTGATAGCGCCAATTTCCGCGTGCAGAAATTCGATATGTCCGGTGAGTTCATCATGGCCTGGGGCAGCTTTGGCAACGGTGACGGGCAGTTCTATTTCCCGCGCGGAGTGGCCGTCGATCAAGAGGACGGGACGGTCTATGTCGTCGATATGGGCAATCACCGCATCCAGAAGTTTGACACCAGTACCAACGTCTTACCACAGCTGTTAACGAAGTGGGGAGGCAGTTCAGCTGCAGGGCATGCCAGCAGTGCCCTGGCGCAGGAGGCCGGACAATTGCGCTCGCCCTGGGGCATCACCGTTGACGGAGCTGGACATCTCTATGTGACGGATACGGGGAATCATCGGATTGAAAAGTTCGATCGCGAGGGCAATTTCATCACCCAGTGGGGCGGGTTCGGAAACGGCGACGGGCAATTCAATTTTCCCTACGGGATCGCTGTCGATGCGAAGGGGAGCGTCTTTGTCGTTGACAGCGGCAACACACGGGTGCAGCAGTTCATGCCGGCGGACGAGGGCAGCGAACGGTTGCAGGGCGAGGCGGAGGAGCTGGCCGAGGTGGAGAACATGCAACGAACGCAGAACGTGTGAAGAGGGAGTAATGCTTGATAAAGAACCGCGACTCGGACTGACGTACGACGACGTGGTCCTCGTGCCGGCCAAGTCGAAGATTGTTCCCAATGAAGTCGATACCAGCACCTTTGTGTCGCGCAATATCCGGATCAATATCCCGCTCGTCAGCGCGGCTATGGATACTGTGACGGAATCTCGGCTGGCGATTGCGATGGCGCGCGAAGGGGGTATCGGGATCATCCATCGCGTGTTGTCTCCGATAGATCAGGCGACGGAAGTAGATAAGGTTAAGAAGTCAGAAAGCGGGATGATCCTCGACCCCGTCACGATTTCTCCCGACGAAACCATTCGAGACGCACACCAACTCATGGCGAAGTATCGGATCTCGGGTATCCCTGTCACCAAAGGGCGCAAGCTAGTCGGGATTCTTACCAACCGCGATCTGCGGTTTGAAACCAGGATGGAGATGAAGGTGTCGCAGGTGATGAAGCGAGACCGGTTGATCACGGCACCGGAGGGCACCAGCCTGGAGAAGGCGAAAGAGATTCTGCATGAGCACCGGATTGAAAAGTTACCGGTGGTGAACAAACAATTTGAACTCAAAGGGCTTATTACCATTAAGGATATCGAAAAGCGGGTCAAGTATCCCAACGCTTGCAAGGATGGCCATGGGCGCTTACGGGTAGGGGCGGCGGTGGGTGTCGGACCGGAGACCGAAGAGCGGGTGGCGCTACTCAAGAGATCCGGCGTGGATCTTGTGGTGATCGACACGGCGCACGGCCATTCGCAAGCCGTGCTCGATACGGCGAAGATGATCAAGAAACTGTATCCGGCTCTCGAACTGGTCGTGGGAAACATCGGCACCGCAGAGGCGGCCAAAGACCTCCTCAAAGCCGGAGTCGATGCGGTCAAGGTCGGGGTCGGACCAGGATCGATTTGTACGACGCGGATCGTGTCGGGCGCCGGAATGCCGCAGCTGACCGCCATCGCGGATTGCGCAAAAGTGTTAACTGGTAGCGGTGTGCCGATTATTGCCGATGGTGGTATCAAGTTCTCAGGCGATATCACAAAGGCCTTAGCTGCCGGGGCGTCGTCTGTCATGCTTGGTGGGCTTTTTGCCGGAACGGAAGAGTCTCCCGGTGAGACGGTGCTCTATCAAGCCAGAACCTACAAGGTCTATCGCGGCATGGGCTCCATCGGAGCGATGGAGCGAGGGGGCGGGGATCGGTATGGACAAGGAGGACGCCCGGCCCAGAAACTGGTGCCCGAAGGGATCGAAGGCCGTGTCCCCTATAAAGGTTCGATGGCTGCCGTGGTGTATCAGTTAGTCGGCGGTGTGCGATCAGGAATGGGTTACTGTGGCTGTAAGACGATTGTCGATTTGCAACGGAATGCCACGTTTATCAGACAATCCGTGGCCGGCCTCCGTGAGAGTCATGTGCATGACGTGATCATTACCAAAGAGGCGCCGAACTATCGGATGGATTGGGAATAGCTACCGTTACGGAGTTAGGAGGCAGGAATGAGGGGTTCCTGTTCCTGACGGGTTGAATGGGCAGTTACCCCTTACCCCTCACCCTGCACTTCTCACAACATCACGATGGAATTTTGGCACAATAGAATTCTGGTCCTCGACTTTGGGTCGCAGTACACGCAACTGATCGCCCGCCGCATTCGCGAAGCCCAGGTCTACTCGCAAATTCTCCCCTGTACGGTCCCATTGGCGACGATTCTTGCGTATCGGCCGCAAGGTATTGTCCTGTCCGGGGGGCCCTCCAGTGTCTACGAAAAGAAAGCACCGCTTGTCTCCAAGGAGCTCTTGAATCAGAACATTCCAATCCTTGGCATTTGCTATGGCATGCAGCTAGTGACGCATTTGTCAGGTGGGAAGGTCGTCAAGGCGCCGCATCGAGAATATGGCCGGGCGGATGTGCTGATCGATGACCGCAGCGATCTCTTCAAAGGCATCGGCGTCGGTGGTTCCTCGGTGGTGTGGATGTCTCACGGAGACCGGATCGAGCGCATGCCGAAGGGGTTCCGGTCCATCGCCCATACAAGCAACTCGCCGGTTGCGGCCATGAAGTCGGAGAATGCACAGCGGCGGATCTATTGCCTGCAGTTCCATCCGGAAGTCGCGCATACGCCAGAAGGAGCGAAGATCCTCCGCAACTTTGTCTATGAGATTTGCGGCTGTAAGCCGACCTGGACCATGCAGTCCTACGTGGATCAGGGGGTGAATCAGATCCGCGAGCAGGTCGGAAAAGATCGCGTGATCTGCGCGCTGAGCGGCGGAGTTGATTCGTCGGTCGCGGCGGCTCTCACGCATCGCGCCATCGGGGATCAGCTGACCTGCATCTTCGTCGATAACGGGGTGCTCCGGGCGGGCGAACGCGACCAGGTGAAGAAGACTCTTGCGTCGCAGATGCATCTCAATCTTCGGGTGCTCGATCGGACGACACAGTTCTTGGACGGTTTGAAGGGCGTCACCGATCCCGAACGGAAGCGCAAGATCATCGGACGCTTGTTCATAAAGAATTTCGATGTCGAGTCGAAGAAGCTGAAGGGCGTCAAGTACTTGGTGCAGGGGACACTCTATCCCGATGTCATTGAGAGCGTGAGCTTCAAGGGGCCGTCGGCCACGATCAAGACGCATCATAATGTCGGTGGGCTGCCAGCCCGGATGAAGTTGAAATTGATCGAGCCGCTTCGGGAATTGTTTAAGGACGAAGTGCGGGTGTTGGGGACTGAACTGGGCTTGCCGGATGAGATTGTCTGGCGGCAGCCGTTCCCCGGTCCGGGTCTCGCGATCCGGGTGCTAGGCTCTGTGACGAAGGAGCGATTGGCGATCCTCTGTGGAGCGGAAACGATCGTCGATCAGGAAATTCGCAGCGCGGGACTCTACCGGGAAATCTGGCAATTCTTCGCCGTGCTCTTGCCGATCCGCACCGTCGGCGTCATGGGCGATCAACGGACCTATGATAATGTCGTGGCGATCCGTGCGGTGACCAGCGTCGACGGGATGACCGCCGACTGGGCCAATATCCCGAACGATGTCTTGGGCCGGATGTCGAGCCGGATTATCAATGAAGTGAAGGGCGTGAATCGAGTGGTGTATGACATCAGCTCGAAACCGCCATCGACGATCGAATGGGAATAATGTACGGTGTCGTTCGTGAAGCGTGACGCGCCGATCGGTGTGGTTATGCGAATGACAAGATATACTTGACGGGACAATTAATGGAAATTCGTCTCCAGAAACTCATCGCGAGCACGGGGCTCTCCTCTCGCCGTAAGGCAGAGATGCTTATCGCGTCAGGCCGAGTATCGGTGAACGGCAAGGTCGTCACGGAACTTGGCACGAAGGTCGATCCTGCCCTCGATCACGTGAAAGTGGACGGGAAGCACCTGACCTCGGCACAGCCGTTTGTGTATTTGATGCTGAACAAACCCAAGAACGTCATGTCGACGTTGGACGATCCCGGTGGGAGAGACACCGTGAAGGACTTTCTTCATGGCGTGTCCGTGCGGGTGTTCCCGGTTGGCCGCTTGGACTTTGATAGTGAAGGACTGATGTTGCTCACCAATAATGGTGAGTTGGCGCAGGCCCTCCTGCATCCGCGCTATCATGTGCCCAAGACCTATCTGATTAAGGTCAAGGGTGTGCTGACAGATGCCGAGATCAGCCAACTCCAGCGCGGAGTTAAACTAGAGGATGGCATGACGAGCCCGGCGGTGGTCAAGAAGATCAAGAGAGCCGAGGCAAACTCCTGGCTGGAGATCACGATTCGGGAAGGCCGCAAGCACCAAGTGAAACGCATGTTGGAATCCGTGGGGCATATGGTGATCAAACTGATGCGGGTCAGGATGGGGTCACTGGCGCTTGGCAATCTGGAGCCCGGTGAGTTTCGGTTCCTCACCGATCGAGAAGCCAATGCCTTGCGTGAATTGGTTGAGCAACGCGTGACCTCGGTCGAAAAGGGAGAAGAGCCGATGGTTGGTCCCAAGCGGCTGGTCAGGCGCGAGGGCTGGGCGAGACCGCTCAAGACCAAGAAGTATGTTGGAAAGAAAGCGAGAACGGCATGAAAATCCGCACACATCGCTGCGGCGAGTTGAAGAAGCAACATGTAGGGCAGACCGTTGTGCTGAACGGCTGGGTCCAGCGACGGCGAGACCATGGCATGGTCATCTTTATTGATCTTCGTGACCGAACAGGCATTACACAGGTCGTCTTCAACGCAGAACGAAATCTCGCGGTTCACCAGGCCGCCCATTCGCTTCGCAGCGAGTGTGTCGTGTCGGTCTCAGGGCAGGTCATGGCGCGGCCTGATGAGTCAAAGAATCCAGACCTCTCGACTGGCGAAGTTGAAATCTTTGTCGATGAGGTGGAGATTCTCAATGAGGCCAAAACCCCACCATTTGTGATCGAAGACGACGCGGAAGTGACGGAAGCGATTCGGTTGAAGTATCGTTTCCTGGACCTTCGTCGTCCCAAGATGCAGCAGCTGTTGAGCCTCCGTCATGGCATTACGCAGGCCACGAGGGAATTCGTGAATGCGGAAGGATTTCTGGAGGTGGAGACGCCGATTTTGACGAAAAGTACACCGGAGGGTGCCAGAGATTATTTGGTACCGAGCCGCGTCAATGCCGGACAGTTCTTTGCGCTCCCGCAGTCGCCGCAACTCTTCAAGCAGGTGCTCATGGTCAGCGGCGTGGATCGCTACTATCAAATCGCACGGTGTTTCCGCGACGAAGACCTCCGGAACGATCGGCAACCTGAGTTTACCCAGATCGACCTGGAACTGTCGTTCGTCGATCGCGAGCAGATCATGAGCTTGATGGAGCGGATGATCGTCACCATCTTCAAGCAGGTCGGAGGCGTTCAACTGCCGACGCCGTTCATTCGGATGACCTATGCGGAAGCCATGGGCCGCTATGGTTCGGATAAGCCGGACCTTCGGTTCGACATGCCGCTCTATGACATGACGGCATTTGGTGCAGCGAGCGAGTTTAAGGTGTTCAAGGATGCGGCGACCAAAGGTGGGATGGTCAAGGCGCTGATCGTGAAAGGTGGCGCGAACCTGTCTCGCACTCGAATCGATGCGTTGGGCGAGACGGCCAAGAGCTTCGGGGCCAAGGGCCTCGCCTGGCTGAAGTTGACGGCTGAAGGCCAGCTGGAGTCCGTGATTGCGAAGTTTTTGGACGCGAAGGCCTTTGCGGAGGCTCTGCCGGAGGCGAAGCCTGGTGACCTGATCCTGTTCGGCGCCGATAAGCCGGCGGTCGTTCACGACGTGATGGGGCGGATCAGGCTTCTCTTGGGTGAGGAGTTGAAGCTGATTGACACTTCCGCATGGCGACCCCTGTGGGTGATCGATTTCCCGATGTTGGATTACGATCAAGAACAGAAGCGGTACGTGGCTATGCACCATCCTTTCACGGCGCCGCTTGACGAAGATCTATCGTTATTGGAGTCCGATCCACAGAAAGTAAGGGCCAAGGCCTATGACATGGTGCTGAATGGCAGTGAAATCGGTGGCGGCAGCATTCGTATTCACCGGCGCGATGTGCAGAGCAAAGTGTTCGATCTCCTTGGGATCGGCAAGGAGGATGCAGCGGTCAAGTTTGGATTTCTGCTGGAGGCGCTGGAGTATGGTGCTCCGCCGCATGGTGGGATCGCATTTGGGCTCGATCGCTTGGTGATGCTGTTGGGGAAAGCCGATTCAATCCGCGACGTCATCGCGTTCCCCAAGACGCAGCGGGCGCAATGCCCATTGACCGATGCACCATCGGCTGTCGCTGCTGATCAACTCAAGGAATTGCGCATCAAGCTGGATCTGGTCGAGTAGGGAGCGTGCCTCCATATGGCCGGTAATACATTCGGCAGAATCTTTACCGTCACCTCGTTCGGCGAGAGCCATGGACCCGCAATCGGGTGTGTCGTCGATGGATGCCCACCTGGACTCGCACTCTCGGCAGAAGATATTCAGCAGGACCTCGACCGGCGAAAGCCTGGGACCTCTCGCCATGTGACGCAGCGGCAGGAGTCGGATACTGTTGAAATTCTCTCAGGAGTGTTTGAGGGACAGACGACCGGTACGCCGATCGCGCTGCTGATTCGTAACGAAGACCAGCGCAGCCGAGATTACGGCAACCTCGTCGATACGTTCCGTCCGGGCCACGCCGACTACACCTATTGGCAGAAATATGGAATTCGTGACCATCGAGGTGGAGGACGAGCCTCGGCCAGGGAAACAGCGGTGCGCGTGGCAGCGGCCGCGATTGCAAGAAAATGGTTGTCGGAGAGATACGGCATCGTCATTCGAGGCTATCTGAGCCAGTTGGGGCCTCTCGAGTTGCCATTCAAGGATTGGGAGGCGGTCAGTCAGAATCCATTTTTCTCCGCCGATCCGGCTGTCGTCCCGAAGCTGGAATCTTTCATGGATGAGCTGCGGAAAGCCGGTGATTCGGTCGGCGCACGGATTACGACGGTCGCTGAGCATGTGCCGGTCGGGTGGGGTGCACCAGTCTATGCCAAGTTGGATTCAGATCTGGCGGCAGCGATGATGAGCATCAATGCGGTGAAGGCCGTCGAGATTGGGTCCGGTTTTGTATCAGTGATTCAACGTGGATCAGAACATGGCGACGAACTGACACCAGAAGGCTTTCTCTCCAACCATGCCGGTGGCATTCTCGGCGGCATCTCCACCGGGCAGGATATTGTTGTGACCATCGGCATTAAGCCCACGTCGAGCATCCGCATTCCGCGCAAATCGATCGACAAGCAAGGCAATCCGGTTATGGTGGAAACCAACGGCCGCCATGATCCTTGCGTCGGTATTCGTGCCACCCCGATCGCCGAAGCCATGATGGCATTGGTATTGATTGACCATGCGCTCTTGCATCGATCCCAAAATGCCGATGTGACGACGAAGACTCCAAAGATCGCTGGTTCGGTAAAGCGGGCAACCTCACAGATGCATCCTACCTCAAAGATCAATCCTGATCCCGCCGAAGCATAGCTTTTGTGTGAAAACAAGGTTTCTGATCACTGTCCTCCCGATTCTGGGTATTCGAAATGATTAGAACGTGGAATTATAAGTAGGCGTCATATGCATGCTTCAACCGATACACGATTAGTCCGTTGCCTTGATGGATTAGCGATACCGTTTGCCATGTTAGAGCAGATTCAGCAGGATCTGCACATGGTTTGTGCGGCTATCAGAGACAATAGGCAATCGTTACCTGGAGCGTTTCTACGCTGTTGGTCGTTCATTGATACAGTTCATCGAATTCGAGAGGTGGCACAAGCGGTCCCCGGTCTAAGCAGTAAGACCGCAGAGCTTCGTCTTTTTCTCGATGCCACGGATATAGCCGAAAAATTCCGCCACTATATTCAGCATCTTCGATCTGAGCTGTCAAAGGTACCAGGGAACACGTTTCCTGTCTGGGGTTCACTATCTTGGGTTGACCCAGAGGATTCGATGCTTACACATACGGCCTTAGCTGGAGCTCAAGTCGGAGAAACACGTTTTGTCGGCTGTGTTTTCGACACAGTCGAGCGTAAATGGGTCAGTAAAGTTGCTCTAAGTGTGAATGATTTGTCATTCAATTTTGATCCGATCTTTGTGGCGTGCACTCGGTTCATTGACTTCGTTGTCCCGTGGATTTTGGCCAAGTATTCTCCAGGCATTCAGCTTCGTGAAGAGCTTCCAGTAATGTCCACCAGGGTTCAGTTCGTCAAACGGAGTGGCACATAGCCGATGATCGAATCTATACAGATGTTGTCTGCACCGAGAGTCCGGTGCTTGTTGGGTGGGTGCTTTGCTTCTGATCAGGCAATCCTGAAGCGGTTCTCTGCTATGAGAGTTAGTGGCGACGAACTATCGCCCGCAGTGGCTTATGCGACTGACTGAGGCGACCATTTGGAATGGAAGTCTGTGCAGCAGAGGCAAGAGACTCTCTAGCTTGTGCGTCCTTGAATGGAGCGGATTTCGATCATTTGCATGGTAGCTGAGAGGTTAGATGAGATCTGCTGTTCGATGAAAGTGAGAAACTCATTTACCTTGTCGCGCGAGTCGACGATTTCGATGGTGATAGGGAGGTCTTCAGCCAATCGTTCAATCTTGAATGTGTGGATCACGCGGGTGTGGGGCCCGAATCCCATGAGCCCTCGGTAGGCCGTAGCACCTGACAACTGCCGATCATGGGCTTGTGCGACGATCCATTCATAGAGTGGCCGTCCATTGTGCTTATCGCCTTCCCCGACATATATTCTCAAAAGGTAACCGTGTTCAACGCGCATTATTCATTTCCAGAGAAGATAGGCGGTGGAGTAGCCGACCCACACGGCGACGAGGCCCAGGACTGTATGGCCGACGATATTCCCGCCGGCGAGCCAGAGCTCTCCGTCACGCAGCAGGTTCATCGTTTCGTTGCCGAACGCTGAAAATGTGGTAAATCCACCCAATAGACCGACGATCAGAAAAGCCCTGGTTTCCCCTGAGAGGGCGCCTCGATGGTCGGCGAGCTCAGCAAGGAAGCCGACCAACGCGCATCCCACAAGATTGACGGCCAGGGTGCCGAAGGGAAACTGGATGCTCCTGCTCAACTGTTGAGCATAGCCACTCAAGAGGTAGCGAAGGATTGAGCCGATGAAACCGCCTGTGCCGATAAGAAAGAGGGTACGCAGGGTGTGCGTGCTCCAAAGTGGTAAGCATGATCGACGCCCCATTGTACTGAAGTCATCCGACCAAGTCACGCGGCCAGGCGGGGCCTTGTCATGTTAGAGATAGTTGAAACAGAAGATGCCGTAGTACAATCCGGACGCGAGATGGCCGCGGAAAGAAGAGTCGTCGCATGATTGAAATCTATACCGATGGTGCCTGCAGTGGGAACCCTGGGCCTGGGGGGTGGGGCGCCTTGCTGCGTAGTGGTAATGCCGAAACGGAACTCTGTGGCGGGGAGCCGGCGACGACAAACAATCGGATGGAGTTGCTTGCTGTTATTGAAGCCTTGCAGTCCTTACCGGAGTCGGTCGAGGCACGGGTCTACACTGACTCGCAGTATGTCCAAAAAGGCATCAGCGAATGGATCCACAGCTGGAAGCGGCGAGGGTGGAAAACGGCTGGAAAAGAACCGGTCAAGAATGAGGACTTGTGGCGGCGGCTCGATGCGCTGGCTGCCACCCATTCGCTTGAATGGCACTGGGTCCGTGGGCACAATGGTCATCCAGAGAACGAACGGGTCGATGCATTGGCTCGTGCTGGTCTTGAACAGGCTCGGGACCTGGGGCGACCAGTTGGTGGCCCAATTGTCCCTCGCGTCTCAGAGACCATTCGATCAGCGAGTGCGCCTCCTATTCTCGAGATCGAGCATGCAACGGTTTATCGAGGTGAGACCTGTGTGTTTTCGGATTTCTCATTTACTCTCCAAGAAGGTGAACATGTAGCGATTCTTGGTCCTAATGGAGCAGGGAAATCAACATTGCTCAGATTGCTTTCAGGCGAAGTGCATGCGATGCCCAAGGACGAAACGCGGATGGCGCTCTTTGGTGAGGAGCGTTGGAATGTCTGGGATGTGCGGAAGCAGATCGGCATTGTGTCGCACGATCTCCAACGCGACTATCTGATCTGTGCCGAAGGATTGAACGTAATCCTCTCTGGGTTTTATGCGAGCAACGACACCTACGAGTATCAAGAATTCACGAAGACGCAGATAACCAGAGCGTATGAGGTGATGCAGGAGTTAGGGATTGCATCCTTAGCCAGTCGCCGCTTCGGCCATCTTTCTACCGGCGAGCAGCGACGGTTTCTGTTGGGCCGGGCGCTGGTGCATGACCCACCGGTGTTGGTGCTGGATGAACCGACAAGTGGCCTCGATCTCAAGGCCTGCTTTCAATATCTCGATCTCCTGCGTATTCAACTCACGAAAGGAAAGACCGTTCTGCTCGTGACGCACCATCTGCATGAAATTCCACCGGAGATCGATCGCGTGATCTTTCTGAAAGAAGGGAAGATCCTCGCCGACGGCCCGAAGCGAACACTCCTTACCAACGAACAGGTCAGCCGGCTCTTCGACAGTCAGATCACCCTCGTCCAGGCCAACGGCTGGTATCAAGCCTTGCCAGGGTAATATCGGGTCCATTTCTTCTCTATTTCTATAACCTCCACTTCTTTTGACGAACTTCGTCTCGAGCGATAGGCTTCAGCTGCGGTAGTTGCTTGAGGCAAAGGTATACGTGGCCGAGGATCTATTTAAACGTGAACACGTGCAGCATCTGGCCGCACTGCTCTTTCTGGCCTTCTTCATCGGGAACGACGCCTCTTTAGGTTTAGTGTGGGCCGACACCTGGGTCTGCCCTTGGCCCGGACAAGCTGATCTGTACACGGACCGTGAATACCCGGGCTGTCGGCAACTAGGCGAGGCGAAGATGCATTCGCCGGTGACCATTTCCCCAGCGCCGAAATCTTCTCAAGGGTGTAACCTTTCTGCGAATAACATCTCCTCCGATGTTCCTCAGCAACAACAGAGTAGGAAGCCGTCGCCGTTTTCAGACGTGTCTCTGTCATTACCCCTCTTGAGCGTTGGCCAAGATAAGGTTGGCTTCATTACCGGCCCATGGACCGAATTCGTGGCGCAACTCATGGTCGGGTACAAGGCTGATGGAGAGGGACCTGAGATTCTTGGCGATTCCAACTTGTTGCCGGCCTCCGCCCACTCCTTTTATACAGCTGTTGTAGTTGCATCGAGGGTAGTGGGATATGACCCCCGATATCTGACGGTGCGCATTCTGGTTCCATCCCGATTAAATGGCCCCAGTGCGGGAGGCATTTTTGCTGTAGGCATCGCCTCGGCATTGCTCGGCGATCCCATTCGCCAAGATGTCTGTATGTCGGGAACGATTGAGCCGGATGCTGAGATCCACCCGGTCGGGCGACTCGTGGACAAGATGAATGCGTGCCGGGACCTTAGAAAGACTACGATGATCGTGCCTGATGGGCTGGACAATAGCCACCTCAATTTCACCGGCGCCGAGCGATCCATTCAGGTGATTCAAGTGCATACCCTCGCGGAAGCGTACAGCGCGGCAACTGGTCAAGCGTTGCGCCAAGTTCCGTAGCACCGAAGGATTTCAGAATGCTCAACACCAACGGCGTGCGTTATGAAGAGGAGGCATGGTGATGAACAGAACTCTACGATTAGGATTAGCGCTGATCAGCCTGCTGTGCCTGGTGCCTGTCGCACAGGCCGCGGATCCGGTCACGATTAGTTCTCTGCAGGCTTACCCCGAAGCGTACAAGATGAAAGTCGTCCAAGTCACAGGGATGGTCAGTGGGTATCAGATGCATCACTTCATCGGGAGTAACTCAAAGCTGGAGAAGTGCATCCAAAACTTTTCGGTCGATGATGGCAGCGGGATGATCGAGGCCAGCTATGCGGCGCTCTGCCAGATGGGACCGGTCATGCTCAAAGACGGCGATCAGGTTACGATCGAAGGACACTTTCTGGGTACGTTGGATGTGAGATTGGTCACAAAGCGATGAATGTGTGTCCCGGCTATATGCCGTAGATTCTGAGAAATTAAGTTGAGCCGAGTATTGGGGATGCTGCTACTTCTTCCGAAATCCAAAAAATGTTCCGGCGCCGGCGGCGCCTGCTGAGGGGAGATAGCCGGTCAGCGCTTCCTTGAAACCCTGGGCTTTGCCTCGACCCCAATCAAGAATATGATTCACATCTGCTTGGATCAGGGTCCAATCCAGGTGAATCCAGCCGGTGGTTTTGAGAATGGCGATGAGCGCCGCCAATGAGGCAGCCACCAACAGGGCGAGCTTGACGGTCTTCCGGACTGCCCATCCGAGTAAGAACCCTCCCAGGAAGCTGGCTCCCCCATTGGCGAGGGCCGGCGACATCAGGTCTGTGAGCCAGGCGCCAACTCCGGCGGCGGTTGTTGCACTGGCGGCAAGAAACGATTTGGCGGCCCAGGGAGGGTCGGAGAGTATTGGTGCGAGTGTTTTTGCAAGGAAGCTGCTCTGAGGTGTAGGAGCTGTGGTGTTCATAGCCGTTTCGTGTCGAATGTGTTGCAGACTGAGGGGTCGCCGGACTCGAGCCCACGCTTGAGCCAGGTCATCCGTTGTTCAGATGAGCCGTGGGTCCAGCTTTCTGGCTGGACTTGGCCACGCGACATCTTTTGCAACCGATCATCCCCAATCGCTGCTGCCGCACGGAGCCCTTCTTCAAAATCGCCCGGCTCGATTAAGTTCCGTTCGCGTTTCGCATGATGGCCCCAGACACCGGCGTAACAATCGGCCTGGAGTTCCATCCGAACCGACAAGGCATTTCCTTCGACCTCCGACGTTTGTCGTTGGAGGCGGTGGACTTTTTCCGCGGTGCCGAGCAGATTTTGGACATGGTGGCCGACTTCATGGGCGATCACATAGGCTTGGGCGAAGTCACCGGCTGCTCCGAGTCTATGCGCCATCTCGTCGAAGAAGGCAAGGTCTAGATAGACTCGGTGATCGTTCGGGCAATAGAACGGACCCACCGCTGACGAAGTAGTGCCGCATGCCGACTGGACGGCGCCAGAAAAGAGCACCATACGTGGGTCCTCGTACCGAGGCCCAAGGAGGTTTCGCCAGGTGGTTTCTGTGTCTGCGAGGACGACAGAGGCAAACCTGCCGAGTTGGTCTTGAGGGGCGCCGGCTGGGCCTGACTCTGATGGGGCCGAGGGAGCCATTGTCTCGGTCACACCCTGGACGCCGGTGATCATATTGAAAACAGTCAGCGGGTTGGCTCCGGTGAAATAGCTGACCGCGAGCACCAGCACGATCGTGCCGAGGCCTAGGCCGCCCTTCCCTCCTAGGCGGGCAGGACCCATACCGCGGCGATCTTCGATATTCTCACTTTCACGTTGACCTTCAATACGCATCGGGACTCCCTCAAGCACGACAATCAGTCTGATTCCTTTTCCATGGACTGAATAAACTTGTCTGCTTCGGCGATGGAACGGTTCATGTCTTTGACCAGTTGATCAACTTGCGCATCAACCTTCACGAGTTCCCCTTTGATGGCGGCGAGCGCTCGGGCGTTCAAATTGTGTTTCAGGTAGAGGACTTGGTCTCGCAGTGGTTTTAGGACCGGTTCGATCCGCTGCTCGGCGCGTTTCATGGCCGAGAGCATCTCTTTGTAGCGGCTTTTCGTCTGGGTGAGTTTGGCTTGACTCTTTCGGCGCAGGTCGGCGTTGGAATATTGGCCGAGTTCCGTTTCCCATTCGGAAAAGAGCGCATCGGCGACGCTTTCAACATCGGCGATCTTTTTCCGAACAGTTTTGGCACCGTCTTCGCTGTTCTCCAGTTCGCGGTTCAACTTTTTATAGTTGGCTTCCAGATCTCCGCCTTCATAGGAGACCACTTGCCCGAATTGCTCCAGAGTGCTTTGAATTTCCTGCTTCGCATCTTCCTGTGCGTCACGCGCTGATTTGACGCGGCTGCTGAGGATGTCGCGTTTGGCATAGCCCATCTTCTCCATGGTCGCCATATAGGCCTTATCGCAAGCAGAAAGGCCAAACGGCATAACGAGGAGCATGACGGCAAGAACTATCTTCAACATGATGACCTCTTCTACTGGGATATGGTCTCGATGACCTGGCGACTCTGAACAGTCACCTTGGGAATATGCATCATAACCGAAGAATGCACAGGGTGAAAGACCCTAACCCGCATTGTTCATGACGCTTCTACTACAACCGCCGATACGCCGCGTTGACAAGCCTGGCCGTGGTTTTCTCGCGGCCAGGCGGGCAGGCTCGCCCCTCGCGACCTCGACATACTGTTTCAAGTATGCCTAGGTCTCTCAGGGCTCCGCGTGCCCGTCTCGCTTGGCGTCTTGGCGGTTTCGTCACGAACCGTCATGAATAATGCGGGCTAACTCGTCGCGCTCACGAAGATGAGGTGTAGAAACAGCTTAGCCGTCGCGCTATAGTGATGACATGCGTCTGACGTCTTGCAAGTCATTGTGGGTGATGGTAATCGGGCTGATCGCAGCCTGCTCCTCGCAGAGAGTGATTCCGGAAGCGCTAGAGCCTCTAGTCGAGCGATTGGTGATGTTTCATGAAGTGGTGGCCGCCCCTGATTCATACCAGGGCAAGATCGTGGTGTTCGGTGGCGAGGTCCTGAAGGCGAAACGACTCAAGGAAGGAACCCAGATCGAGCTGCTGCAGTTACCGCTCGACAGAGGGGAGCGACCAATTCTCGACCGCCAGCAATCGCAGGGGCGATTTCTCGCGATCCAGCAGGAGTTTCTCGACCCTGCGACGATTGTCGAAGGGACAAAGATGACGATTGTCGGAGAACTGTCCAAATCAAAGGTCGAACACCTCGACGATGTCGAATATCGATACCCGGTGTTGATCGTGAAACATCTGCATCTATGGCCAGCGCGATCGGACGGCGATGCTCGACCGCGGCCCCGATTCTCAATTGGAGTCGGGGGTGGGACAGGAATAGGAGTTGGTGGGGGTGGAGGATTCGGGATCGGATTCTAATTCGCCAAGAGACATGCAGTGTCCGTGGACTTGAAATACGAAGGCCAGCCATCGACCGCACCGGTTCTTTCCCAGAGACTCTGTTTGACACTCCAGTAAATGTTCTTGTCGATACGTGGCCCGTATCGACTGACTATCTAGGAGCTTGGTCTCATGGTTTTGGCATGTTTGACAGGATGCGGAAAGGGCCCGCCAGCGGCGTTCTCGCATCACTCAGAGGCTCAACGTACGGCCCAGAGTGCGATTCGCCTCTCCGCTCGCTTCGGCTTTGCTGGACGGCCTTTTTGCCCATCCTGCATGGCTGTTCAGCGTCTCCTCAGCTCTTGAGGTTCACGACGGCTATAGGGGGAAGAATGAGTTTTTTCGCGATCTGTTAAGGCAAGGAGATACGGCGTTGCCTACTTGCGTGTGCCGAAGGGAGCATGATATGCAAGCATATGTGAGAATTACCAAGGCCGTCACGAGTAGAAGGAGATGATCAGATGAAACAGACACAGCAGACTCTGAAGCGGAAGGAGAGGGTCACGTTGTCTCTCTCTGCCGATATGGTTGAACGGTTGCGAACCGTGGTGTATTGGAGCCCTAAACTGACGCTGACCGGTGTCGTCGAATCGGCGATCCAATCCGCGCTCACGAAGCTGGAGAAGGGGAAGCGGTTCAAGAAGCGAAGGGGTAAGCTCGCTGTCGGCCGGCCGCGCAAAGACCAATCGTCGTAACGGCGGTTCTCGATTGAGGGCGTACAGCTTTGTGATGACCAGGGAGGGGAAACAGAGAAGCCTACTTCGGGAATCCCAAAGCCGTGTAGACTGATGAATCATGCCCCGATTCAAGCGAAGCCTGTTGGTTCTTCTGCTGCTCATCTTTTGTGTGGGTTGTGATCAACTCACGAAAGATGTAGCCCACCAATACTTGGCCCTCCAGCCGCCGCAATCATGGTTCTACGATACAGTTCGCCTCCAATATGCAGAGAACACTGGAGCTTTCCTGAGCCTTGGCGGAGGTTTCTCTGAGGGGGTCCGCGTCTTTCTCTTCCAGGTATTCCCCGCCTTGTGCCTCGCCGCCTTGGCGATGATTCTCTTTGCTCAACAGATACCGTTGCCCACCGCCATTGCCTGGAGTCTCGTGCTGAGCGGTGGACTGGGCAACCTCTTGGATCGCATCATGAATGATGGCCGCGTGATCGACTTCATGAACCTCGGCATTGGCCCCCTCCGCACTGGTATCTTCAATGTGGCCGACGTCTGCATTACCACCGGTGTTGTGCTGCTGATCGTCCAGACCGTTTGGCCTCATCAGTCGTCGCTTCAATCAGACGCCCATCACTGATCCTGGTCTCCGAATTCACCCGAATCTGTCAGACGCGGTGGGCGAGAAGTCCTTTTCGCATGTTGCCATGGCGGGCTTGGTCGACAGCATGGTGCTTGACCATAGCGGGACAGTTTACCTAGAACAGATCATGTGTACGTGATGACCGTTTCACTCAGACCGTGAGCTCATGTTAAGGAGGCACCTATGAAGAACCTCGGTGTAGTTATTGTAGGTCTAGTGCTGGTGACGGGTTTGACCGGTTGCTCGTCAGTGGGAAGCGGCTTACTCGGTGGAGTGCTCGGTGCCGGGGCCGCTGGTGGTAGCTACGAGTATCACCTGAAGCGCCAGAAGGATCGTGTGGAACAAGACTTCAAGGCTGGGAAAATCGATCAAAAGGAAACGAGATCCGCAAGGACCAGATCGCGCGTGACTCGTTTTTCCAGAAGTAATGTGGGCTAGCGATTTCATTTCGTCCACCAAAACATGAGATCAGCCGCGTTGAGGAAATTGGATCAGGTGAGACTGGCTGTTCGTCCATCCCGGCACTTACCAGATCACTTCGAGATGAGAGTTTGCCGATCCTTAAACATCGGCACCGGTCGCTTAAGCCATATTTTTGACGTTTCCTTCTTCTCCCCAGAGGTCTGAAGATGGATCCGATTATGTACAGAGGGTATGAGATTAGGCCCGTTCCAAACCAAGTGGCTGACTCTGAGGAGTGGACTGTCGATGTTGTCATCCTCAAGCATGGGACCGATCAAGTTCGCACACGCCAGTTCAGTGCTTCCAATAGTTTCGAACTGAAAGATGAAGCCGTTAAGCATTGCATTCTGTTCGCTCAGCAGATCATTGATGGCAAGGCTGAGAATTGTACGGTAGAGGATTTGTAGGGCTTATCGCTAGATGTGGCAACCCGATCGTCATATCTGCCGAACCTTTCACATTGACACGAATCGAGTGAACGCTCGGTCCTGTCTGGAAAGTATGAACAGGCTGGAAAGGTGGCATGAAGATGACGTTATTACTTTGGTGATGTCTGAGGTGGCGCAATTAGAAGCGGCTGCGGGTGCTGACCATAATAGAAAATCTAAGGCACATGGGTATGTTTTTACAGAGACTCGAGCCGATACTCCAAGCGAGAAGACTCTTCTTCGCGAAATAGAACGCATTTTGTTTCCCTCTGGAGCGCAGTCGGAGAATGAGCGGAATGACGTTGCAATTGTCTTTAACGCGATCAAGTACGGGGCGATATTAATCACAAATGACGGCGGTTCAAAGAGGCAACCGATAGGAATCTTGGGCAACCGGGACAAACTTAAGACCATTGGAGCTAGGATATTCTCTGATGAAGAGGCGGTCCAAGTGGTGCTGGATTTGATCAAGAAGCGGGACGAGAATGCACGCAGGTATTGTGAACTGGCCAAGAAGCCTATCCCTGAATGGGTGGGAAAAGAATCAGAAGTGTGACGGTGTTACCTGGTGGTTGCTGCGAGGTAGGCGTTTGGATTGGGATGATTACCTGTTGAAGAGGTGGCCCAATTTCTCTCCAAATTCTTCCTGAATGACGCTGTAGTCGGGGTGACCTTGAACATATTTGACGAAATGCATTTCTATCATGGTGCCCGGCGGCTTTCGATAAAATCGGATGGTGTTGCCGTAGCTTTAGGTATCTCTAGTTGGCCATGCTGGTATGTGTGCCCTCTGCCCCATTTTGAAATAACTTCCGATTCTTTGATTAGACCTGCATGGGTGGGTACTTCTCTGTCGAAGTACAGAACAAGATCGCCTTCAGTAGCGCAATCGTCTGGTACATGAACCAAGGAAGGGATAAGCTCTTGAACAAACTTGGAGCCAGCAAAGAGATCAGGTAAGTGGCATTCGCCAACCCAGTGTGCTAATTCATGGTTGAGTGCAAGGGCCCACGCAAAGCAATTCTGGGGAAGCGCCGGATTTGCAAGGCTGACAAGCCGGATCGTATGGGGAAGCTCCACTCGTAGTGTCTCGATGGCCAAAGGGTGTCCATCGATGTTGTCGCTGGACGTTATCTCTTGAAGTCTAGAGCGTAATTTCGACAAGTCCATCTGCTGATATTCCCAAGCCAGTAGCAAGCTTCAGAAAGTTTGGGAATTCGAGTCGTATATCATCGCTGTCATGGAACGGGTGAGAAGCCGACTGAGAGGAGTGCTCTCGGCTTCTTTAGAGTTCTGCTACTTCTGAAATGATCGTGTGATACCCGCTGGCCCCGGCTGGTTGAGGGCGGACGATTTCGGCGATTTGGAGTTGGCCCTTTGTGTCGGTTGCGCGCACGACGGTTTGAAACTTCCCTGGCTTTGGTGCGCGCCAGGTATAGGTCCAGATGACCCAGGAGTAAGGCGACATGGGTGGTTCGATTCTACAGTCGTTCCACGTGCGGCCGGCGTCGAAGCTGAGTTCAACTTTACTGATGCTATTCGGTCCACCGAAGGCGATACCGCGAAACGTGTGTTCCGAGCCTCGTAAGGTTTGGTAATGTCCAGGTGAATCGATGCGTGAAAATACCTTAATTGTGCCGTCGTCGGTCCACCCTTTGCGCTGCCAGTAGCCCTTATAGTCGCCCGGATAGACTTCGATTTCGACGATCCACTTCACATTCTTAATCCCATAAAGTCCCGGTACAAGAAGGCGGAGTGGAAACCCATGCTCCTTCGGCAACTTCTCGCCGTTCATCAGAAAAGCCAGCATCACGTCATCCTGCATGGCGCGGGTGAAGGGAATGCTGTCGTCGTAGCCGTCGATGCCGCGAAAGACGACATCGCGCGCCGTCTCAGTATCTGCACCGCAGTCGAGGAGTAGCTTCTTCAGCGAGATGCCGCGCCATGTTGCCGTGCCCATGCTGTCGCCACCCGGCAGGGTATCGATGCACATCAAGGTGGAAATTTGATCGTAGGAATCGCGGTTTAAAATCTCGCGCCAACCCAGCGACATGGGTGTTTGGACAGATCCTTTGATGTGCAGTTTCCACTGCTCAATGTTTAAGTCACGCGATGCGGACACGGCTCCATCGGCGTAGTTCACTACGTAAAATTTCGAGTTTGGCGTGAAGTACGTCGTGTCGCGTGGAGGGACGGCGAACATGCGACCAAAGACGCCGCCTATGGCATCGCAGCCTCCGGTTATTCCTGCTGTTGCGACGAAGCCGAAGGTTTGTAAAATCGTGCGGCGCCTCATGGCCAGTGGTGATTCGTAGTTTTTCATATTTTCTCGATTATACATGAAAAAGTTGCTTGACACTCATGGGGAAGTCTTGTTATCTTCCAATTCGTTCGAGGGCAGAGGGCGGAAGAGTTCTTGCCTGCATACCGTATCCAGAAGGAGCGGTGCCTGAGGGAAACTACCCGAATTTTTTGAGTGGGTCCCTTGACATGAGAGTGCGTAAGTCTTATATTGCGCCTCCCACGTCACGAATGTGATGTTGTGTTCTTTGAAAACTGAATAGAGGACGTTAAGCAAGGTGTAAGGTGTATTGAAGTGGTGGCCCTTGGTCCAAATTCTAAGAACACCTTTTGAGAGTTTGATCCTGGCTCAGAACGAACGCTGGCGGCGCGCCTAATACATGCAAGTCGAGCGAGAAGACGTAGCAATACGTTTGTAAAGCG